>ERZ1504835.48-NODE-48-length-29123-cov-4.392115_pt1 | contig 29123 bp, 20 predicted proteins | sample MGYA00572106_ERZ1504835 | MGnify/ENA primary metagenome ERZ1504835 (study PRJEB39906, sample SAMEA3182106) | gut metagenome | biome: human; feature: gut; material: Stool; isolation source: human stools | place: Canada | collected 2013-02-26 ...
CAGATCTTCCTTTCGTCGTTGTTCGGCGGTCTGCTGGGCATCGTGCTGTTGATCCCGTTCCGCAGCTATTTCGTCAAGGAGATGCACGGCAAGTATCCCTTCCCCGAAGCGACGGCCACCACCGAGGTGCTCGTGTCGGGCGAGAAAGGCGGCGCGCAGGCCAAGCTGCTCGCCGTGGCCGGTGCCGTGGGCGGACTGTACGATTTCGTGGTGTCGACTTTTGGGGCATGGACGGAATCGGTTTCGACGCGCATCTGCGATTTCGGCGCGATGTGCGCCGACAAGTTCAAGGTGGTCTTCGGTCTCAATACCGGCGCGGCGGTGTTGGGCTTGGGCTACATCATCGGCTTAAAGTACGCCTTCATCATCTGCCTCGGCTCGTTCGCCGTATGGTGGCTCATCGTGCCGGGCATGTCCATGCTCTTCCACGACCAGGTGCTCAACATCTGGAACCCTGAGATTACGCAGACCGTCGGTGCTATGTCACCAGAGCAGATCTTCAAATACTACGGCAAGAGCATCGGCATCGGCGGCATCGCCATGGCTGGCATCATCGGCATCATCAAGTCGTGGGGCATCATCAAGGGCGCCGTGTCGCTCGCCGCAAACGAGATGAAGGGCGGCGCACAGGCGTCTGCCGACACCGTACGCACACAGCGCGACCTGCCGTTCAAGTTCATCGCCATCGCCTCTATCGCTACGCTCCTCATCACCTTCATCTTCTTCTGGTTCGGCGTGATGGAGGGCAACCTGCTCTTTGCGGTTGTAGGCATACTGCTCGTCACCGTGATAGCGTTCCTCTTCACCACCGTAGCCGGCAACGCCATCGCCATTGTAGGTTCCAACCCCGTATCGGGCATGACGCTCATGACACTTATCCTTGCATCGGTAGTGCTCGTGGCTGTAGGTCTGAAGGGCACTGGCGGTATGGTTGCAGCACTCATCATGGGCGGCGTAGTCTGCACCGCACTCTCTATGGCAGGCGGCTTCATCACCGACCTCAAGATTGGCTACTGGCTCGGCACAACGCCGAAGAAGCAGGAGACTTGGAAGTTCTTAGGCACACTCGTGTCGGCTGCTACCGTGGGCGGCGTGATGATTCTGCTCAACCAGACTTACGGCTTCGCAAGCGGACAGCTCGCTGCTCCTCAGGCTAACGCGATGGCGGCTGTGATTGACCCGCTCATGAACGGCGTAGGTGCTCCGTGGGCACTGTACGCTATCGGCGCTGTCATCGCCGTAGTGCTCACCTACTTCAACATTCCGGCTATCGCCTTCGCGCTCGGCATGTTCATCCCATTGGAGCTGAACACTCCGCTCCTCGTTGGCGGCATCGTCAACTGGTACGTCACCTCACGTTCAAAGAACGAAGAAGTGAACCGTGAGCGCGGCGAGAAGGGCACACTGCTCGCCAGCGGCTTCATCGCAGGTGGCGCTCTCATGGGTGTTCTCTCTGCCCTCCTCCGCTTCTGCGACGTTCACATCGCATCAGACGCTTTCAAGGAGGCATGGTTTGCCAACCCGCTCTCTGAAGTGGCTTCGCTCGCAGCCTACTGCTGCCTCATCGGCTACTTCGTAGTGGCAACAAAGGGAAAGAAATAAGACAACGCTGGGGATATGGAAACACTATTGGCTGCTAAAAGAATCGAGTAGGCGAAAAAATCTTCCATATCTTCCAGAAACGCCGCAACTCTCATGTTATAAGCATAGTAAGGGCTGGAAGATAAGTCTGAGAACGAGTTATCTTCCAGCCTATCTTCCAGCTATAGCTGCTTATCTGATAGTTCACACTGCTCATTTTTCCTCAGAGATATATAGAAAAAGTCCGCTCAGCAATGCTGAACGGACTTTTTTTATTTTTTATATGCTAAGCCTGATTGCTTTCACACAAGGCTAACAATAGTATCGTTGCTTTACAGCTGGATAACGAGGTACGGAGATGCGTTCCAGAACTTGGCTGGGTCTACGATGGTGAGTGTAGATGTGCCGTCGGCGTTATGCTCGATAGTGTAGCTGCCCTCCGGGTTGCCCGAAACCACCTTCGCCTTCTTCGAGTCGAGCTTCAGAGTCTTGAAGTGGCGCATGTCGACGCTCTTGAAGAGGCCCTTGTCGAGAGCAGCGTTGTTTACCTTCTTCTTCTTGAGGAAACCGCCCTTGAGCAGGCCCTTCTCGCTGAGCTCCTTCTTCGAAGCAGCTACATAGTAGCGTGTGTTGAGTTCCTTGTCCTGCTGTGCGTTCTGCTCCTTGAGGCCTTCCTTCTCGGTTGTCACGGTGCTGAGGTTGAGGCTCAGCTCGTTTATCTTCACGTCCTTTGTCTCTACGAGTTTCTCGAGTTCTTCTATTCTTGCGCTCTTCTCGGCGAGCTGTGCGTTGAGATAGTCTACCATCTTGTTGAGGTCGGCGATGGTCTTCTTCGACTTCTTGTTCTGTGCCTCGCTCTTTGCTGTGAGATCAGCTATCTGCTGCTGCTTGCGAGCGAGCAGGTCCTTGAATGCACGCAGCTGTGCGAGCATGTGTTGCTTGTCTGTTGTGCCTTCAGGATTGTTGAAGATCATGTTCTCCTGCACCTGGATAGAGTCGAGGCAGAGCGAAACGGAGTTGATAAGCGACGACATCTCCTCTACTTCCTTGTCCTCGAGCGCCTCGGCTACTGCCTTTGCGTCGTTGGGCTGTGCGTTCTTGTTGTTACCACATGAAACAAATGATGCGAAGCCAATGGCTACCATCAGGATGAGCATTGCTGATTTGATTTTCTTCATATTGCTAAAAAATTAAAGGTTATAACTTGCTTGAAATAATAAAAAAGGTTACAACATACCGACAATATGTGTCTGATTACAGAAACAATGTGTTCGAATAGGTGGTTGCAAAGTTATACATTTTATTAATATGAGCAAAAATTTATGTCGTTTTTTTTCTTCCGTGCAAAAAAAGGTAGACAAACTTGCGGTGTCTTCTTTTTTTTATCTAAATTTGCAACGTCTAAGAATAAATACCGAAAAGATGGTTTTTAAATACGACTTTCTGATTATTGGTGCCGGAGTTGCCGGCATGAGCTACGCTTTGAAGGTAGCTCGCGCACACAAGGGAAAGGTGTGCATGATTTGCAAGACTTCGCTTGACGAGGCAAACACTTCGTTTGCCCAGGGAGGCGTTGCCTCAGTGACTAATCTTGCAGTCGACAATTTCGACAAGCATATAGAAGACACGATGATAGCGGGCGACTTCATCAGCGACCGTCGTGCCGTAGAGCAAGTGGTGCGCAATGCGCCGGAGCAGATTGCCGAGCTCGTGAAGTGGGGCGTCAACTTCGACCGCAAGGAGAACGGCGAGTTCGACCTGCATCGCGAGGGCGGACACTCCGAGTTCCGCATCCTGCACCACGCCGACGACACGGGCGCCGAGATACAGCGCGGCCTTATGGCTGCGGTGCGCGCATGCCCCGACATCGACGTTAAGGAGAACCACTTCGCCGTGGAGATAATCACGCAGCACCACCTCGGCGCGCGCGTCACACGTCGCACACCTTATATTAATTGCTACGGTGCGTACGTGCTGAACCCCGAGACGCAGAAGGTGGACACATATCTTAGCAAGGTGACGCTGATGTGTACGGGTGGCTGTGGCGCCGTATACCAGACCACTACCAACCCCATCATAGCTACGGGCGACGGCGAGGCGATGGTATATCGTGCTAAGGGCACGGTGAAGGACATGGAGTTCGTGCAGTTCCACCCGACGGCGCTCTACCATCCGGGCGAGACTCACCCTGCGTTCCTCATCACTGAGGCGATGCGCGGCTACGGTGGCATACTGCGCCTGCCGAACGGCGAGTCGTTCATGGAGAAGTACGACGAGCGCCTCTCTTTAGCTCCGCGCGACATCGTGGCGCGTGCCATCGACAAGGAGATGAAGATACACGGCATCGACCACGTTTGCCTCGACGTTACGCATAAGGACCCTGCCGAGACAAAGAAGCACTTCCCGAACATCTACCTCAAGTGCAAGTCGATAGGCATCGACATCACCACCGACTATATCCCCGTTCGCCCGGCTGCCCACTACATGTGCGGCGGCATAAAGGTTGACCTCAACGGACAGTCGTCGATCGAGCGTCTGTACGCCATCGGCGAGTGCTCTTGCACGGGTCTGCACGGTGGCAACCGTCTGGCGAGCAACTCGCTCATCGAGGCTGTGGTGTACGCCGACGCTGCTGCAAAGCACTCGCTGGAGCACGTAGACGAGTACGACTTCAACGAGAAGGTGCCGGAGTGGAACGACGAGGGCACGATGACCAACGAGGAGAAGGTGCTCATCACGCAGAGCGTGAAGGAGGTGGGCGAGATAATGTCCAACTATGTGGGCATCGTGCGCTCCGACCTGCGCCTGAAGCGTGCGTGGGACCGCCTCGACTTGCTCTACGAGGAGACCGAGGAGCTCTTCAAGCGCGTAAAGGCGAGCCGCGACATCTGCGAGCTGCGCAACATGATTAACGTGGGCTACCTCATCACACGACAGGCTATCGAGCGCAAGGAGTGTCGCGGACTGCACTACACCACCGACTATCCGCTGCACGCGTACGACAAGAAATAACTAACATATTATGAAGCAAAGAACCTTAATCATCGCTCTCTGCTCATTCGCCCTTATGAGCTTCTGCGTCAGCAAGAACGCCATAAAATACGAGAAGGGCGCCGCCGTAGTCAACACCACGTCGATAGTGAAGGCGCGCGGTTTCCAGGGCAAGACGCCGGTGAAGATATACATCCGCAACAGCAAGGTGCAGAAGATAGTGGCGCTGCCCAACCAGGATACGCCCTCGGTGTTCGCACAGGCGGAGACGCTGCTGAAGAAGTTCGTGGGCAAGAGTGTCGACGAGGCTGAGCAGATGAAGGTGGACGGCGTGAGCGGTGCCACCTACTCGTCGAAGGCCCTCATACAGAACGTGAAGGGCGGACTGAAATACTACCGAGAGAACAAGAAGTAGAGCGTCTTACATAGCATTCACAACATAGAAAGCTGGTGCTTCCGCTGCGTCATGCAGCGAAAGCATCTGTCCTTTTTATATATAATCTGCAAGAGCGCATCCGCCATTTTATACTATTTATATGTATTTGATTTCATATCAAGCGGTTTGGATGCAGAAATGAAATTGGTTTCCTGACACAGATGAAAGTGATTTCAAAACATTTATATTAACTTTGGACTTGCCCGTTGGATTCGTCATTAGTTAAACAATATCAAAAACAAAAATATGTTAGTAACAACCATTTCACTCTTACTACGTATTCTATCTAATCCGATAGGAAACGTTTTTCAAAAGAAACTGACCGAGCAGAATAATCATCCGCTATTGGTCAACTTACTGACTTTTTCCATACTGGGTATTCTTTGTATTGTTCCAGCACTCCAACAAGATTGGGGACAAGTTTCCTATTTAAGTTGGTATTACGGAGTAATTGCTGGAATATTCGGAGCTGTAGGCAATGGTTTCTTGGTGAAAGCCTTGCAAGGAGGTGATTTATCCATCTTAGGTCCTATCAATTCTTATAAATCGGTTGTAGGAATTTTGATTGGCATTGTCTTTTTACATGAGATTCCTTCCATTTGGGGAATTATCGGAATCGCACTGATTATTTATGGCAGCTACTTTGTATTAGACACAATGAAAGAACGTTTTTCTTGGAGTTTGCTAAAAAACAAGGAGATACAATATCGTATTTGGGCGATGATATTAACGGCTATCGAAGCTGTATTTATAAAGAAAGTAATTCTCTATTCTTCTACTATAGTTTCTTTTATCTTTTGGTGTTGGTTTGGAGCTTTCTTCTCTTTCGTTCTTTTGTTCTTCTTCAAAGTTCGTCTTATAAAAGAAATAAAACAGGTAAAACTTCATCATTTACTGACATACGTTTTTTTAGTCTTATCTATTGGAACCATGCAATACACTACCAACTATGTCTTTTCACATATGAATGTAGGATACGCTTTGGCATTGTTCCAACTATCCACTATAATAAGCATTTTCTTAGGCTATCGAATATTCAAAGAACAAAATATCAAGAAAAAACTATTAGGTGCGGTAATTATGATTGCCGGCTCCGTGGTGATTATCTTGTTGAACTAACACAACTACAACAGATGGAATGCAGGAACTGGACTCAGCGTTCGTACTGGTTCCGTTATGGACTACTATCAACACCAGCGTGTTTCGTTCCGCAGCGAAAGCATCCGTCCTTGGATTCTTTTTGCATACATAATACGAAAGCATAGTAAGCTGCAAATCGACAACAGAATGCCATCTCCCGAGTTTTAATGTACGAACTTCCATCGTGCAGCGGACGCAATCCGATTGGACGGCGGACGGAACACGATGCTTCGTCTAGAAGGTTCGGAGTTAAGAAGTTGAAAAAAATGAGAACAAATAGTGAGTATTATCCAATAAAATCGTTACCTTTGTAAAATTAAAGTCTGTATCACAAGACTTAAAGCCAACACCCCGAAACAACAAACAATACCCCGAGACAAAAGGATATCAAAAGAACACATTAAACAAATAAAGAAAAGAAAGATGAAGACTGTTTATGATTTCTCGGTGAAAGACAGAAAAGGTAAGAGCGTGTCGCTGAAGGAGTATGCCAACGAGGTGCTGCTCATTGTGAACACAGCTACAAAATGCGGCTTCACACCACAGTACGAGGAGCTGGAGAAGCTCTACGAGAAGTATCATGCGCAGGGATTCGAGGTGCTCGACTTCCCGTGCAACCAGTTCGGCGCACAGGCTCCTGGCACCGACGAGTCGATACACCAGTTCTGCAAGCTCACGTACAACACCGAGTTCCCGCGCTTCAAGAAGGTGAAGGTGAACGGCGACGACGCCGACGACCTCTTCAAGTTCCTCAAGGAGCAGAAGTCGTTCGCAGGCTTCGACCCTGCACACAAACTCACACCGGTGCTTGAGGAGATGCTCGCCAAGGATGCGCCCGACTATAAGGAGACAGCCGACATAAAGTGGAACTTCACAAAGTTCCTCATCAACAAGCGTGGAATGGTAGTGGCTCGATTCGAACCGACAGAGAGCCTCGACAATATCGCAAAGCAGATTGAAGAGATTATTTAAGGTGGTGATGTGGTGAGATGTTGAGGTGTTGAGATATGTAGTGGTGAGATGGTGTAATAGTGATGTTGAGGTGGTGACATGTGTCAACACAACAACATCTCAACACAACAACACCACCATTACGCCACAACAAATCTCAACACCTCAACATAACAACATTATAACACCACATACAACCCCACATATCTCAACACCACAACATCTCAACATAACAACTTGTAATAAAATCAATAGAAATGGAAAATAGAGAACATGTGCGTTGCCTCATCGTGGGCAGCGGTCCGGCAGGCTACACTGCTGCAATATACGCTGGACGCGCCAACCTCAGCCCGGTAGAATACTGCGGCATTCAGACTGGCGGTCAGCTCACACAGACTACCGTCGTAGAGAACTTCCCCGGCTACCCCGAGGGCGTAGACGGCAACCAGATGATGCAGGACTTGCGCCAGCAGGCTCTGCGCTTCGGCGTAGACATGCGCGAAGGCTCAATCGCAAAGGTCGACTTCTCGAAGAAGCCCTACGTGCTCACCACAGACACGGGCGCAGAGATTGAGGCAGACACCGTGATCATCGCTACCGGAGCAAGTGCCAAATACCTCGGACTCGACGACGAGAAGAAGTACAACGGACAGGGCGTGAGCGCATGTGCCACATGCGACGGCTTCTTCTACCGCAAGCGCACCGTTGCTGTAGTGGGCGGCGGCGACACAGCGTGCGAGGAGGCTCTCTATCTGGCTGGTCTCTGCAAGAAGGTGTACATGATTGTGCGCAAGCCTTACCTGCGTGCGTCTGACGTAATGCGCAAGCGCGTGGAGGAGAACGAGAAGATCGAGATTCTCTACGAGCACAACACTCTCGGACTCTTCGGCGAGGACGGCGTGGAGGGTGCTCACCTCGTGAAGCGTAAGGGCGAGCCCGACGAGGAGCGCTACGACATCGCTATCGACGGCTTCTTCCTCGCTATCGGCCATAAGCCGAACACCGACGTGTTCCGCCCGTTCGTCGACTGCGACGAGACTGGCTACATCAAGACCATCGACGGAACGCCGCGCACTAACGTGGAGGGCGTGTTCGCTGCAGGCGACTGCGCCGACCCGAACTACCGTCAGGCTATCGTGGCTGCAGGCTCAGGCTGCAAGGCTGCGCTCGAGGCTGAGCGCTGGCTCACTGAGCACAACCTGTAAAGAAAAGTGGCGGAGGTCTCCGGCCTCCGCAGCACCAAATGAAACATCTTTATAAATTTCAATAGCGGAGGTCTTTGGCCTCCGTAGCAACCATTTTGATAGTATTCGACTTGGTGCTGCGGAGGCCGGAGACCTCCGCTACTGGTTTTAAATCAACCCAAAACATGACAATCCTCCTCACCGTAGCCGCCTACTTCGCGGCTCTCATGCTCTTCAGCCGCTTCACCGCACGACGCGGCGACAACAACGAGACCTTCTTCCGCGCCAACCGACGCTCGCCGTGGTACATGGTGGCGTTCGGAATGGTGGGCGCTTCTATCTCGGGCATCACGTTTGTGAGCGTGCCGGGCATGGTGATGCGCACCGATATGACATACGTGCAGACCTGCATCGGCTTCATCCTCGGCTACTTCGCCATCGCCTTCCTGCTGCTGCCCGTCTACTACCGGCTGAACCTAACGACCATCTACTCGTATCTGAAGGATAGGCTCGGCAAGCGGTCGTACAAGACCGGCGCATGGTTCTTCCTCACGTCGAAGATGACGGGCGCCGCCGTGCGCTTCTACGTCGTCTGCATCATCCTACAACGCTTCGTGTTCGACGCCGTGGGCGTGCCGTTCCCCATAACCGTCGTGGGCATGACGCTGCTCATCTGGCTATACACGCGCCGCGGCGGCATCAAGACGCTGGTGTGGACCGACACGTTCCAGACCACCTGTATGTTCGTCGCGCTGCTCCTTATTATATATAATGTGACGCAGCAGCTGGGCATGAGCGTGGGCGAAGCCGTGCAGGCGGTGGCTGCCGACGAGCACAGCCGCATGTTCGTGTGGGACGACTGGGTATCGACGCAGAACTTCTGGAAGCAGCTGCTCAGCGGAGCCTTCATCGCTATCGTGATGACGGGCTTGGATCAGGACATGATGCAAAAAAACCTCACGTGCAAATCGCTACGCGAGGCTCAAAAGGATGTGTGTACGTATGGTTTCGCCTTCGTGCCCGCCAACCTGCTGTTCATGGCGCTCGGCGTGCTGCTTATGATGCTGGCGCAGAAGGAGGGCACTCCGCTGCCTGCGGCTGGCGACGAACTGCTGCCGATGTTCGCGGCTACGGGTGCGTTGGGCACTGTCGTCACCGTGTTCTTCACCATCGGCATCGTTGCGGCGTCGTTCTCCAGTGCCGACTCGGCGCTCACGGCGCTCACCACGAGCTACTGCGTAGACATCTGCGAGCGTCCCGAAGACGAGCGTCTGCGCCGCCGTGCGCATGTGGGCATCGCTGTGGTGTTCGTGGCGTTCATACTGCTGTTCCGCATGCTCAACTCTACGAGCGTCATCGACGCCATCTACGTGCTCTGCTCCTACACCTACGGTCCGCTGTTGGGTCTGTTCGCCTTCGGTCTGCTCACGCGCCGCGCCGTCAACGACCGCCTCGTGCCATATGTCTGCCTCGCCTCACCCCTACTCTGCTACGCTCTCGACATCACCGCGCAGCATCTCTGGGGCTACCGCTTCGGCTACGAGCTGCTCATGATCAACGGAGCGTTCACCTTCGCAGGGCTGTGGGCTACGAACAGCGCAAAGAAATAGCTTCTAAGGAATCCCAAAGATTTCACACTCTAAGTTAGTATATAAAAACTCCCACAGATTTCACAGATCTACACAGAACCTTCTTGCTAAAAGTATCTGTGTAAATCTGTGAAATCTGTGGGAGTTTTTCTCTGCAGAAGATTCTGTGAAATCTGTGGGAGAATATAGATTTTGTTGTGTTGGTGCACTTGAGACAAGTGCACCCCCTTAAAAGCACCACAACTTCTGTGTGTTCCGTGGAATCTGTGGGAGATTATCTCAGTACGGAGAACTCTCTACAAGCCAGACCAGACACTCGGGTTGAACGTCTTCTCGACCTGCGCCTCCACATCATCAGGCAGATTGCAGAAGAAGTCGATGCCAGTGCGCTTCTCAAGCTCGCTGATAGAAATGGCGTGTGAACGTAACGTCTCGTTCATGCGCCACGCATTTGTCTGGTCGCTCCAGAACGCCATGCCTGCATATCCGAACGAACTCTTGCGCAGGATAGCCATGTAGAAATACTTCGGCACGATGAGTTTGCCGTTGATGCGCGTGATGATGTTAGCCTCGCTGTCGATTGTGCCACCCTTGCAAACGAAGATAGTATCCGTTGCAGAGAGCTTGTCTGCCCACTTGCGCAGCTGGTTCTCCATACGCACCCACAAGCCATTATCACCTGTTTTCTTGTCGAAACCATTAAACTTATGATACTGCGGTTGCATATTCGTCATAACGAAAGTCTGTACGTTCATCTCCTTCGATGCAGTGCGGTCGCCGCTCGGACAGATGTGCCCACGGTCGTAGCCAGGGAAGTAAGTGTACTCGCCCCAATACTCGTTGCTATTGAGGTTCGTAGCATCGAAGAAGAAGGAGTCCGACTCACGCGAATACTTGCCCGAGTAGCCTTTGTGCATCTGATAGCACGTCCAGCGCTGCGAACGCTTGTCGCAGTCCCACTCCACCGAGAAGTTTACGCCGTCTTTATCGTAAGATGTAGATGTCATGCGATAGACAATAACCTTCTGCTTGCCGCCCTGCTTCAGAGCTGGGAATTCGGTGCGCTGTATCGCCTTGTTGTAGCCGTTGGCAGCCGATGGCACGTTAGCGTTCTTGTTCTTCTTGTCTACCTGTCCGCTCTGGCTGCCGTTGCCGCCCTCCTCGTCGTCTCCACAAGCGCTGAAGGTGAGCGCAGAGAGCATCAGCACAGCCATCGCTGCGCAGCGCAATGCGTATTTATAATAATGCTTCATCTGAATATATCTTTTAAAAAGCCTTTTTACTCTTTTACTTTTAAAAGTCCTTTTTACTTTTTTACTCTTTTACCTTTTTACTTTTAAAAGCCCCTTTTTACAAATAAAAAAGAGAGTGTGTTCCATACGTATATGCAACTACGAATGGAACACACCCTCAATATTCATATTCAAAAATAGAGCGTGTCTATCTGAAGTATATATCTCGTTCTTTTCCTTACTTGCGAACCTTTGCGTAGCGGTTCATGAACTTATCTACGCGACCTGCAGTATCGACAAGCTTGCTCTTACCAGTATAGAACGGGTGAGATGTGCTTGAGATTTCGACTTTTACTACTGGGTAAGTTTCGCCTTCAAACTCTACTGTCTCTGTAGCCTTGCATGTAGACTTTGTAAGGAACATATCGCCGTTGGACATATCCTTGAATACGACGGGGCGATAGTTTTCTGGATGAATTCCCTTCTTCATTTTGTTTAAATTGTTATAGTGTTAAATAAATAATTCGCTTTCAAACGCTTAGCGGATGCAAAGTTACGACTTTTTTATGAGACCCACAAATTTTTGAAAACAAAAATTCCAAGCCGCTTCAATGTTTGAAACGGCTTGGAATATTAAAGAATCGTATTACTTACGATAGTAAATAAGCCTATTACTTGGCGTATGTGATTACAATCTTGTTTATACGCAACTGAACGCCACCGCCAGAAGCCTCTTTGAAGACGTTTGTATAAGTCATTGTCTTGCCGTCGATAACAACAGTAGCAGTCTCGTTGCCAACGCAATTGACATTCTTATTCTTGTCTACATCGCAGCTGAACTCTATCTTAGCGATTGCCTTGTGACCCTCGAAAGTAATCATGTTGTTCTTGTAAACACGGATGTTAGAGTAGTTAGCACCTGTGTAATACTTCGGACCGTTCTTCTCGCCGTTTGCGTCGAAGACGATCTTTGTGCCGTCCTTAAGAGTGATGGTTGTAACCTCAGTACCATTCTCTGTATAGAAGTCGCCAGGAACCACCTCTACTGTTGTTGCACCAGCCTGAACGCTCGGGTTAGAGAGTGTGAGTGTTGTGCCGTTGATAGCGATATTGCCATTGCCTGCAGGCTTGTCCTCGCCCGGCTTGTCTTCGCCACCAGTTGAACCGCCATCTGTCTTGCCGTTTACAGACACAAGGTATGTAGTGCCCTGAGCAGTCTCAGGAGTATTGCCGTAGTAGTTGGTGAGCTTGCCGTAAACCACAACCTCGTCGCCTTCAGCGATGTTAGGCTGACCCTCTGTCCACTTCTGGTTGCCGAGATAGAGCGAACGGAACACAAGGAACTGTCCGTCTGCCTTGCCGTCGTCAGAGATGTAGAAAGAAGCGTTGCCGAACTGTGCAGAGAAAGCCTCCTTCACAGATACTACCTTACCCTTGATGTAGTAGCCCTGCTCAGACACAGCGTTTGCAGCCAGCTTGTTTGCCTCAGCATTCGCAGCTACGCTGTTGAACGGATCGTTCTTTGTACCTGTGCCCTTCGGTGTGCCAGCAACTCCTGTATCGCCGCCAGCCTCTGTACCAGGCTTTGCACCGAACTCCTTGTCGCCGAGCTTAGCCCAAACAACCGACTTCAGACCGGTCTTGCCGAAGTAAGCCTCGATGTTACCGCAGAGAACAACCTCCTGCTTGTAGTTTGCAGGATTGTCCTTGAGGTTGATTGCGTTGCGAACATCACCTACAGGAAGCTGTACTGGCATTACGTTGTCAACAGAAGTCTCGTCAGCAGAAGCTGCGATGAGAACGTTGCTTGCAACCTCACAACCCTCGGCTGTGAACTTAGCCTCGTCGATAGCTTTGCCGGGAACGAAGCCTACGATGTAAGCCTTAACGAAGACATTGCTGCCAGTGGCGCCATGCTTCTTGATGTCCTCTATAGTGTAAGGACTTTCTGCGGTACCATTGCCTGTCATTTCGGTTGAACCGCCGCCGTTGCCGCCACCAGGAATTTCATAAGCCTCGGGAACGTCCTCACAGCTTGTGAATGTGAATGCCGTCATCGCTGCGACGAGCATTGAGAAAAATATCTTTTTCATATTCTTTTGTTTGTTTGCTTGTTGTATATTAATAATAATGTGGATAGCCTTGCTGCCGATAATGCTATATCGCAAAGGCTTTATTTGTTCTTCTCCGGCTCGAGCACCTCGATATCAGACTGCGAGCGCAGAACGAGCTGCACGGTTGTGCCGTAAGACGACGTTGCGCTGGTCTTGTAGACGGTGAGAATACCGGTTACGTTGAGCTTACCCTTCGGCAGTTTCTCGGCAGCGAACTTAGCGTAGCAGCTTGTGCGGATGCCTATCTGCTTCTTCTGAGCGGTGTAGCCCTTGAAGTAGCGTGTAACGCCATAGCCTGTTGCAGCACCCTCTGCCTCGGGAGCGAATGTAACCTTGCCGTCCGCGGTGTCGAACTCAACACCCTTCAGCGTTACGATCTGTCCTGTGTACTTATGTGCCACAGTCTCGTTGTTTAGAGTGCTGATTTCTGAAGTCTCGAACACATGAGGCACGACGAGCGAAGCGTCTGCCTTGCCGAGAATCTTGAAGCGAGTCTGCCATTCGGTGCGGCTGATGCGGCTCGGGTAAGTCTGGTTCTTCTTGAAGTCGGTGTACGGAACGCCAATCTGCGGCTGTGTACGGTAAGCACCGTAGTAGAGTCCGCCGAGGTCGATGAGCACTTCCTGACCGATAGGCAGCTGACCGCACATACCGCCCTGAGCAACGCTGATGACGATGCCGCCGGTAGCGTCCTCGAGCATAATCTGGTTGTAGATATTGCCAGAGATATCGTTGCCCGTTACGCGAGCCTTTATCTGCACACCGTCGGCGATGCGTACGGTGTCGTTCACCTTGTCCTTCAGCAGCGCGCTGTACTTCGACTTCAAGTCGGCGATGTTAACGACGTTGGTCTCCTGAAGCTGGTTGTTGCCGAATGGTGCCACCTCGCCAGTAGGGTCTGTCCAGTCGTCATCCATACAAGATGTAGCCGAAAGACCTATAACAAGCGCGAAGAGCGCGAGTTTCAGATATTTTAAACTTTTCATCTTCTTTCTGTGATTTAGAATTTATAAGTAATGTTCAGCATACCGTTTGTACCGAAAGCGTAGAACTTGAACGGGTTCTTCTCGAACGAATAGCCACGCAGGTTAGCGCTCTGTGTGTATCCGCTTCGGCTCTGCTCGTAACCGCCAGTAACGATGTTGCGGTTGTTGAGGATGTTCTGCACCATGAGGTTGATTGACAACGAGCCGTGCTTGAGATAGATGCTGCGACCGATTGAGCCGTCGAGCATGAATCCGCCGTGTCCCTTAGCCTGGTCGAGTGCGCCGGGGATGATTTCGCCGGTCACGTCGTTGATGATAGGACGGTCGAGCGCCTTCATCACGTCGTTACGGCGCTTGATGTTCTCGTCAAAACGGTAGTTGGGCGAGTACGACAGATAGATGCGGTCGTAGTAGTTGCAGTTGAGGTCGATGAACCAACCCTTCTGGTGGTAGCTTACGCCGAGGCTGAGCGCTGTGAGCGGTGTGCCGCTGTCGCGCATGCCCTTGTTGTGTATGTAGTCGTAGTTCTCGCCTTCCTGACCTGTGCCGTGCAGCGTAGCGCTTGTCGACTCCATGTAGCAGAGCTTAGAGTTGTTCGTAATCTTCGCCTCGCTGATTGTACCGATGAGCTTCACGTCGAGGAAGCTGGTGAGCTTAAACTTGGCGCCGAGCTCCGCACCGTAGTACGACTTGTTCATATCGATCATCGACACGTAGATGAACGAGTTGGTGTCGTCGTTATAGAAGTTCTGCCAGTCGGAAACGTTGGTCATGCGGCTGTAGTAGCCCTTGAGGTTGAGGTGGAGCCAAGAGTTCTCGTACATATAGCCGAGCTCTGTGCTGAAGATGCGTTCGTTCTTGAGACCCTGAACGAAGTCGTTGTTCACCTCCGGCGACATGAATGCCGCACGTGCTTCAGGAGCGCGGTGCTCGTAGCCTACACCGAGTGTGAGCACGTTGCCGCGTCCGAGCGTGAGGTTAGAGCCGAACTTGAATCCGCCGTCAACGAACTCCGCTGTCTTGCTCTTGCCGAACGAGTTGTTAGCAGCCAGACCATTGCGCATCTTGCCTTCGCGCTGCATAGATGTGTAGCCGAGTCGGGCAGCCACGGTATAGTTGAGCGGTCCGAAGTTCTCGGTGTACGATGTCCAGAGTTTGCCCTTGTTGATGAAGAGGTTGTAGTCGTAGCCGAAGCGGTCGCCTTCCTTCACTACAGCGTTAGGATGGTTGAGGTCGTACTGTGCCTCGGGCGAAGCTGCGGTGTACTTGTCAGAGATAATATAAGTGTTGATATTATGGAACTGAGAAGCGCCGAGCAGGTCCTCCATAGTCTGGTAGTGCATAGCCTTGTTTGTGGCAGCTATCACGCCTACGTTGAACTTCTTGTCCTTGTCAATCTGGTGGTTGAAGGTAGAAGCGAGCGAGAACATGAGGTTGTCGTTGTGCTTAGCCTGGATATAGTACATAGCATCGCCGCCCTGAGCTGCTGTGTTCTTGTTAGCATAGTAGAGGCGGTCCCAGTTGATCTGTCGGTTAGCCTTCGATGCGCGCCAGTAGTCGTACGATGTCTTCCAGTCTTCGTAAGCCTGCTCTGTGCGATACGAGTCGTTGTTGCCGTACCATACGTCGTAGTAGCTCGACGGCAGATTCTTCCAGTAGTTAGGATGCGGGTTGTCGGCGTTGTTGTAGTTGAGCTTTGTGCTCTTGTACATAGAGTATTTGCCGAAGAACGACGTAGTGAGTTTCGAGTTCTCGTTGAAGTTCCAGTCCCATGTGAGGATGGCGCTCGGAGCGAAGTCGTTCACGACGCGCGAGTTGCGCTTCTTGCCGTTCTGGTAGCCCCAGTAGGGGTTGTAGTAGCGGTTGTTGGCGAGCCAGTAGACCTCGTCCGTTGCAGCACCCTGTGTAGAGCGCTCCGTCGGGTTGCCCCATGTAGAGAGCGAGAGGCTGTGGTTGCCCATCACCTTCTGCACGGCGAGGAAGTAAGAGAGCGAGTTGTAGAATGTGCCCTCTACGTATCCGTTGCGTGCCCAGCGGTAGCTCACGTTGCCGGTGAACGCCCATCCCTTCTCAGAGAGTCCGCTGCTGTACGAGTACATGCCGCGCAGGGTGTAGTTGCGGTTGGCGCCACTTACTGTCAAGCGGTGGCCTACGGGCATTGCCGACGGACGGAAGTTGTAGTTGTTCGATCCGCCCATGCCTGACATTGCGAAGTTGTTGCTTTCGAACGGAAGGGCGAACTCCTGGTTGCGTGTCATGTTGTTCAGACCGCCCACCTGAGAGTAACGGAACTGTCCGCTCTCCATATCGTTCAGCAGCAATCCGTTGAGATAAACTTCGTTGTACTTCTGATCGAATGCACGATAGCGGAAACGTGCCGGTGAGAACAGATAGCCCACCTGGCTGGCATAGATGTCGGTGTTAGAGTTGACGATGGTCACGTTCTGTGTCATGTCGTCGTCCTCACCGAGCTGTGCCTCTGTGAAAGTGAAGGCAGCCTCGCTCGCCGCTTCGCTGTGGAAGCCGATCGAGTCGGCTGCTGTCTGTGCGAATGCAGACGGAGCGCAGCACATTGCCAGCACTGCTAATTTAAGCTTCTTTTGCATGTAAGTGTTTATAATTATTTAATGAAATTTCGTTATATCGCTGCTGCTACATTTTCCCTACTTCAGCCAGCCGTGCAAAGGTCTCATCCTAACCACGGAAAGCTCGCAAGCATGCCGCATGCAGCAAAAGAAATAGATTGCAAAGTAACACATTTTTATTCAATTAAAGAAATGTTTCCCAACTTTATTTATATTAATATAGTGTTTCAATGCTGCAACACACAAAAAGGGCGTAACGTTTTGTATTTTAATGCAAAAAAAGCATGAAACAGGGTGCAATAATAAGGATTTACTGTAACTTTGCACTATATACTCATGTATTAAACGAAACAAGAATAAAAAAGCAAATAACTAAAATGAAAAAGAATCTTTTTATCCTCGCCTTGCTCCTCTGCATCACTCTCGGAGCATCGGCACAGAAAAAGTTTAACCTCTACGCCGTAGGCTTCTACAACCAGGAGAATCTCTTCGACACTTGCCACGACGAGGGCAAGCGCGACTACGACTTCCTGCCCAACGGCTCGTACAAGTGGAACGGACTGAAGTACACCCACAAGTTGCGCAACATGGCGCAGGCTATCGCCGACCTTGGCACCGACAAGCTGCCGGGCATCGGCTGCGCCATTGTAGGCATGTCGGAGGTGGAGAACTCGAAGGTGCTCGACGACCTCACAGCGCAGGCTCCGCTGAAGCAGCGCGGATATAAATATGTACACGTAGAGGGACCAGACCGCCGCGGCATCGACTGCGCCATGCTCTACAACCCGCGCTTCTTCACCGTGAAGAACGTGCGCCTCGTGCCCTACGTGCCCGAAGAGCCTAAGGACTCCAACTTCATCACACGCGGATTCCTCACCGTGAGCGGCACTCTCGCCGGCGAGCCGGTAGCCGTAATCGTGTGCCACTGGCCCAGCCGCTTCAGCACGTCCTACTATCGCGAGGTGGCAGGCAGACAGGTGCGCGCCGTGAAGGACTCGCTGCTGCGTGCCAACAAGAAGTGCAAGGTGTTCGTGATGGGCGATATGAACGACGACCCTACCAACAAGTCGATGACCGAGGCGCTCTCTTGCAAGCCTACCATCGAGAAGACGGGCAAGGACGACATGTACAACCCGTGGTATAATCTGCTCACAAAGCAGGGCAAGGGCACGCTCTTCTACAATGGCACATGGAACCTCTTCGACCAGATTGTGATGACGCCGAATCTGCTCAACGCCAACGGCTCTAAGGACTTCTCTACGCTGAAGTATTTCCAGCACCAGATTCACATACGCCCGTATCTCATACAGAGCGAGGGCAGATACAAGGGTGCGCCGAAGCGTACTACAGCAGGCGGCGTATGGCTCGACGGCTACTCTGACCACTTGCCGGTAGTAGTGTACCTGGTGAAGGAGCAGAAGTAATGAATACCGAGCGCCATCCGTTCACCCCATTCCTCCCCGACGGCTGCCGACTGCTCATGCTGGGCAGCTTTCCGCCGGGCGAGCAGCGCTGGTCGATGCGCTTCTACTACCCCAACTTCACCAACGACATGTGGCGCATCTTCGGACTGTGCTTCTTCAGCGACAAGCTCCACTTCGTCGACACCGAGCACAAGACGTTCCGACTCGACCTCATCGTCCCGTTCCTCAACGAGCATCGCATAGGCATGTACGACACGGCGACGGAGGTGCGCCGTCTGAAGAACACGGCGTCTGACAAAGACCTGGAGGTAGTGGAGCCGACAGACCTGAAGGCGATGGTCGACTCGCTGCCCGAGCTCACCGACATCGTCACCACGGGGCAGAAAGCCACAGACGTGCTCTGCTCCTGCTTCGACATAAAGACGCAGCCGAAGGTGGGCGAGAACGTGCAGTTCGCCTTCGCCGACCGCACGCTACGCCTCTGGCGCATGCCCAGCAGTTCGCGCGCCTACCCCATGAAACCCGAGCGCAAAGCCGAGTTCTACAGCAGAATGTTCAGCGCAATATATCAATAAGCATAAGATTATGACAAACGACAAGATTACGATAATCGGTATTGCCGGCGGCACTGGTTCCGGCAAGACAACGGTAGTGAAAAAGATAGTAGAGGCATTGCCGCCGCACCACGTGGCTGTAGTGCCGCTCGACTCGTACTATAACGACACGTCGCACATGACCGAAGAGGAGCGCCGTGCCATCAACTTCGACCATCCCGATGCCTTCGACTGGAAACTGCTCATCAAGCAGATTAACGATCTACGCGAGGGTCGCGCCATCGAGCAGCCTACGTACTCGTACCTGAAGTGCAACCGCGAGAAGGAGACCATACACGTAGAGCCGAAGCCGGTGATAATAGTGGAGGGCATCATGACGCTGCTCAACAAGCGCCTGCGCGACATGATGGACCTGCGCATCTTCGTCGACTGCGACCCCGACGAGCGCCTCATACGCAACATTCAGCGCGACACCATCGACCGCGGACGCACCGTCTCCATGGTTGTCGACCGCTATCTGAAGGTGCTCAAGCCGATGCACGAGCAGTTCATCGAACCTACAAAGCGCTTCGCTCATATTATCATACCCGAGGGTGGCGACAATCTGAAAGGCATCAACATGGTGTGCAAGTACATCGAAAGCATTGTGGAGAAGAGAGTGTAAACAGAACGGTCGTGTAAACTGAATCGGGTCACGGTTCTGTTTACACGACCTAAGCTTTTCTCACCGTTCGCGTCCGCCGTCCAATCGGATTCCGTACGCCGTCCAATCAGATTCCGTACGCCGCCCGATCAGATTCCGTTCGGGTGACGATGACTTTTCGTGAGGTTTTACTGCGAAGACATATAAAAAATAGAGAGTAAAGTCAAAACTATAGTATTTGGAAAATTGAATAGTTAACGATTCAAAGGTAGGAGGAGGGCGTGTCAAAACTCCCTCCTCCTACGCTTACTAAAAGCTCTTTTTACTTTTTTACTCTTTTACTTTTTTACTTTTAAAAGCCCTTTTTTACTTTTAAACAAGTTCCAGCCCTAACGACTCCACGAACGCCTTCACTTCCTTCTGCTGCATCAGTTCGTCGTACACCTCTTTCTTTGTCTTTCGGCGACTTATCTCCTCAGCCTCGGCAAGGCGTAGCGATAGAGTGATGCCGCCGTTGTGCAGAGCCTTGGCGAGCGTAACGCGGATGCGACCCTTTATCTCGTTCACCTGGTCGAGCAGCATCTGGTTGTCTACCAGCACTTCGATATCGGGGAAGTTGGCTATGCGCGGCTGCATGTTCTTCATTCTGGAGGCGAGGCCCACCATCTTCTGCGGCATACGGTTGCACATCGAGAGCCATTGCAGCTCGAGGAGTTCCTGCGTGAACTGCTCGTTCTCGTCCTTGTTCGTCACCTCAGCCTCCTTCTTCGCAGCCACAGCCTCCTTGCGCTGAAGGCTTTGGAAGGTCATGCCGAGCGACGACAGCTTAAGGCGCGGACCGCCCGCTGCGGGTTTCGCTGCAGAAGAAGCCGTAGACGCCACAGAAGAAGCTGCAGAAGGCGCAGCTGCATTGGTTGATCCACCTGCCGCAGATGCTGCCGGAGCCTGCTGCTGGGCAGCAACGGTTTGGGCGACATCCGACTGAGCCGAAGCCACAGATGCCGCATTGCCCGGAGCAGCCACCTGCTGAGCCGCTTTCGTCCGGGTGAAATCAAGAAGTTTGAACAGGGTTTTCAGCTGTTTGGGGCTACGCCCCGCGCTGTCGGCATCCTCCGGCTGCGTGATCTGCGCCACCTGGATGAGCGTCAGCTCCACGAGCAGGCGCTTGTTGCTGCTTTGTCGGTAGCTCAGGTCGCACTGGTTCATCAGTTTCAGAGCCTTGTAGAGGAACTGTGTCGGGCACGCCTTAGCCTGCGCGCTGTACTTGGCGCGCTGCTGCTCGCTAACCTCGAGCAACTTCAGCGTCTGCTCGTCCTTAGCCATGAGCACGTTGCGCACGTGCGAGGCGAGTCCGTTGATGAGGTTGCCGCCGTCGAAGCCCTTTTCTATAATCGAGTTCAGGAGCACCATGCACTCGCTCACCTTGTTCGCCAATGCGTAGTCGACGAACTTGAAGTAGTTGTCGGCGTCCAGCTCGTTGAGGTCTTCTATCACCTTTTCGTACGTGATGTTGCCCTGGCAGAAGCTCGCCGTCTGGTCGAAGATGGAGAGCGCGTCGCGCATTCCGCCGTCGGCTTTCTCGGCTATGAGCGCCAGAGCCTCCTCCTCGTACGTGATGCCTTCCTTCTCAGCCACATGCTTCAGGTGGTTGATGGTGTTCTCTACGGTCATTCGCTCGAAGTCGTATATCTGACAACGCGAGAGAATGGTAGGCAGAATCTTGTGCTTCTCGGTGGTGGCGAGTATGAACACCACGTGAGCCGGCGGCTCCTCGAGCGTCTTCAGAAAGGCGTTGAAGGCAGCCTGCGAGAGCATGTGCACCTCGTCGATGATGAACACCTTGTACTTGCCCACCTGCGGCGGTATGCGTGTCTGCTCCATGAGCGACTTGATGTGCTCTACGGAGTTGTTGCTGGCTGCGTCGAGCTCGAAGATGTTGTACGAGCGGCCCTCCGCAAACGCCTTGCAGCTCTCGCACTCGCCGCATGCCTCGCCATCTGCCGTGGGGTTCATGCAGTTGATTGCCTTGGCGAAGATGCGCGCACACGTCGTCTTGCCCACTCCGCGCGGACCGCAGAACAGGTAGGCGTGCGCCAGCTTGCCACTCTTCACGGCGTTCTTCAGCGTAGCGGTGAGAGCAGCCTGCCCCACCACCGAGTCGAACGTCATCGGGCGGTATTTACGCGCCGATACTATATATTCTCCCATTTGAATGTTTATGTTTAATGCTACTTTACAAAGTTACAACTATTATTCTGAATAACACGGCTTGATTTTAGAAAAAATTTTGTACTTTTGCCTGTAAGCATTAAAATACACATTAATTATATATACTCACATCATATATGGACGACGAGATAAAAGACACGATGCCGAGCGAACATACCGACTACAAGCCTGTTAACCGCTTCGACGCATCTGCCGTACACCACCTTAGCGGAATGTATCAGAACTGGTTCCTCGACTACGCATCCTACGTAATCCTGGAACGCGCTGTGCCTCATATCGAGGACGGCTTGAAGCCTGTGCAGCGACGCATACTCCACTCGATGAAGCGCATGGACGACGGACGCTTCAACAAGGTGGCGAACATCGTCGGACACACTATGCAGTTCCACCCGCACGGCGACGCTTCCATCGGCGACGCTCTCGTGCAGATGGGACAGAAAGACTTGCTCGTCGACTGCCAGGGCAACTGGGGTAACATCCTCACGGGCGACCGTGCGGCGGCGCCGCGTTACATCGAGGCGCGACTCTCCAAGTTTGCGCTCGACGTGGTGTTCAACCCTAAGACTACCGACTGGCAACTCTCTTACGACGGACGCAACAAGGAGCCTATCACGCTGCCGGCGAAGTTCCCGTTGTTGCTGGCGCAGGGCGCTGAGGGCATCGCCGTGGGTCTCAGCTCGAAGATTCTGCCACACAACCTCGTGGAGATCTGCGACGCTGCCATTGCATATCTGCGCGGCGAGGAGTTCCACCTCTACCCCGACTTCCCTACGGGCGGTTCGATAGACGTTGCAAAGTACAACGACGGACAGCGCGGAGGCACCGTGAAGGTGCGCGCAAAGATAGAGAAGCTCGACCCGAAGACTATCGTCATTCGCGAGATTCCGTTCTCGAAGACTACGTCTACGCTCATCGACTCCATTCTGCGTGCCATTGAGAAGGGCAAGATAAAGGCTAAGAAGGTGGACGACAACACGGCTGCCGAGGTGGAGATTCAGGTTCACTTGGCGCCGGGCGTGTCGTCCGACAAGACTATCGACGCGCTCTACGCCTTCTCCGACTGCGAGATAAACATCTCGCCCAACTGCTGTGTCATCGAAAACAACAAGCCGTGCTTCCTCACCGTGAGCGACGTGCTGCGCCACTCTACCGACTCTACTATGGGTCTCTTGCGCCGCGAGCTGCAGATACGCAAGGCTGAGCTTGAGGAGCAACTCTTCTTCTCGTCGTTGGAGCGCATCTTCATCGAGGAGCGCATCTACAAGGAGAAGAAGTTCGAGCAGGCTAAGTCGCAGGACGAGGTGGTCGACTTCATCGACTCTAAGCTCGAACCGTTCAAGACGCAGGTGTTCCGCGTACAGAACTTCGAGTATTCGTTCCACCGCGACATTACGCGCGACGACATTCTGCGACTGCTCGAGATAAAGATGCAGCGCATCCTGAAATACAACAAGGACAAGGCCGACGAACTGATAGCACGCATAAAGGCTGAGCTGGCGGAAATAGAGTACGACCTGGCGCACATGACCGAGGTGACTATCCATTGGTTCGAGTTCCTGCGCGAGAAGTACGGCAAGGACCACCCACGCCGCACCGAGATTCGCAACTTCGACACTATCGAGGCGTCGAAGGTTGTGGAGGCCAACCAGAAGCTCTACATCAACCGCGCCGAGGGATTCATCGGCACGGGTCTGAAGAAGGACGAGTTCGTGTGCAACTGCTCAGACATCGACGACATCATCGTGTTCTTCAAGGACGGCAAGTACAAGATGGTGCATGCTGCCGACAAGATATTCGTCGGAAAGAACATTCTGCACGTGCAGGTGTTCAAGAAGAACGACAAGCGCACCATATACAACGTGGTTTACCGCGACGGAAAGGGCGGCGCTTCGTACATAAAGCGATTCTTCGTGCCTACGATGACGGCGGGTCGCGAATACGACTGCACGCAGGGCACACCAGGCTCGCGCATCCTCTACTTCACAGCCAACCCCAACGGCGAGGCGGAGGTGATAAAGGTGACGCTGGAGGCTAACCCGCGCCTGAGAAACATCTTCATCGAAAAGGACTTCTCGGAGGTGGGCATCAAGGGACGCACATCGAAGGGCAACCTCGTGACGCGCAACCCTATTCACCGCATAGGTCTGAAGAGCCACGGCCACTCTACGCTGGGCGGCAGAAAGGTGTGGTACGACCCCGACGTGAACCGCTTGAACTACGACGAGCACGGACGCTTGCTGGGCGAGTTCTTCGACGAGGACTCGATACTCGTGGTGCTCGACGACGGCAACTTCTACATCTCTACGTTCGACGCCAACAACCACTACGAGGACAACATTAAGATCATAGAGAAGTGGGACCCGGACAAGGTGTGGACGGCTGTGCTGTTCGACGCCGACAACGGCGACTGTCTCTACCTGAAGCGCTTCCGCATGGAGGCTACAAAGCGCTGGCAGAACTACATCGGCGAGAACCCGAAGAGCAAGCTGGTGATGCTCACCGACACGCCGTTCCCGCGCTTCGAGGTGAGCCTTGCGCCCACAACAGCGCCCGACGGAACGGAGATGCAGCGCCCGCCGCTGGAGATAGACGCCGAGGAGTTCATCGCCGTGAAGGGCTTCAAGGCGAAGGGCAAGCGCGTCACTACGTTCGACGTGCTCGACGTGAAGGAACTGGAGCCTACACGCTTCCCCGAACCCGAAAAGGAGGAGGGCGAAGACGGCGAGGGCGACGATGCGGAAGACACGAACCTCGACCCCGATGCGGGCAAGAGCCAGCAGCAGGTGATAGACGAAATGACTGGTCAACTAAATCTTTTCACCGAAAATGAGGATCTTTAGTCTATTAGTCGCCATACTATGGTGTATCTCAGGGGATGCTGTTGCAGGGGGTGCTGTTACAGGAGGTGCAGTTGTCTCAACTGCACCAACAAACAACACTCAAGAGAATACTATTTTAGGGGGTGCAGTTGTCTCAACTGCACCAACAAACAACACTCAAGGGGATGCTATTTTAGGGGGTGCAGTTGTCTCAACTGCACCAACAAACAACACTTCAGAGGATGCTATCTCAGGGGGTGCAGTTGTCTCAACTGCACCAGATTACACAGATACAGATAGGTCGGTGCAGTTGAGACAACTGCACCCCCTACAACTGCACCCCCTACAACTGCAGCCCCTACAACAGCAGCCTCAGAAACAGCACCCCATAAGAGAGAACGCTCTTATGCTGGGCGTTGGCTACACCAATATTCTCGACACTTATCTCTCGCCCGAGAAATATCGCGGTACGGATGTGCGCTTCATCTCGCACACGCGCCGCGAGAACGACTCTGCCCGCTTCGTGCACCAGTTGCTGCACGAGGGCAGCATCGCCTTTGCCGACAACCGCTCGGGCAACGGCGGTGAGATTGCGGGCGGATATACGTTCGGCTACTCGCTGCTGCGCAAGTGGCAAATGCCCGTGGGCAGTTGCGGCTTGCGCCTTCTTGCCGGTGGCACAGCCGAGCTGAGCGCAGGCTTTCTTTACAACACACGCGGAAGCAACAACCCTGCACAGGCGCGCTTCGCCCTGCAGCTGAAACCTACCGTTGCTGCCGACTTCGACTTCCGACTTTTCAAGCGCCAGAAGCGTCCGTTCACGCTGCACTACGAGGCGTCGGCGCCGCTCTGCGGACTGATGTTCTCGCCCAACTACGGACAATCTTACTACGAGATATTCTCACGCGGCAACTACGACCACAACTGCGTGCCTACAACCGTGGCGTCTACGCCCTCGCTGCGCCAGATGCTCACGCTCGACTTCCGCGCGCTGCACACCACATGGCGCATCGGATACCTCGGCGACTGGCGTCAGGCGAACGTAAACAACCTCAAGCAGCACACGTATACGCATGCGCTGGTCATCGGCATCGTGAGAAGGTTCCGCACCGTGAAGCTATAGTCGCACCCCCTTTTAATACAAAGAAACATGAAAAGAATAATACAGATAATGTTTGCAGCGCTGCTGTTCCTCACAACGGCGTGCGTCGACGAGACGGAGTATGCCGACAATGCACGCGGCAACTTCGAGGCTCTCTGGCGTGCCATCGACGAGCACTACTGCTTCTTCGACTACAAGCGCGAGCAGTACGGACTCGACTGGAATGAGGTGCACGCTCGCTACAGCCGGCAGGTCACGAACGACATGACCGAGGCGCAGCTGTTCGAGGTGCTGGGCAACATGCTGGGCGAACTGCGCGACGGACACGTGAACATGTACTCGGCGTGGGACGTGGCGCGCAACTGGTCGTGGCACGAGGACTATCCGTCGAACGTGAGCGACACGTTGCTCTCGAAGTATCTCGGCACCGACTACCGCATCGCCGCCGGGCTGCGCTACCGCGTGCTCGACGACAACACGGGATATGTGCGCTGCACAACGTTCGCAAACGCGTTCGGCGAAGGCAATCTCGACAACGTGATGCTCTATCTGGCGCCATGCAACGGACTCATTATCGACATGCGCGACAATGGCGGCGGACTGCTCACGGCGGCTGAACAGCTGGCGGCGCGTTTCTGCAACGAGCGGTTGCTTGTGGGCTACATGCAGCACAAGACGGGCAAGGCGCACGACGCTTTCTCGAAGATGCAGGCGCAGTATCTGAAGCCGTCGAACGGCATAAGATGGCAGAAGCCGGTGGTGGTGCTCACGAACCGCGCGGTGTATAGTGCGGCTAACGAGTTCGTGAAGTACATGCGCTGCTGCCCCAACGTCTCCGTCGTGGGCGACCGCACGGGCGGCGGCGCCGGAATGCCCTTCTCTACCGAGTTGCCCGTGGGCTGGAGCGTGCGTTTCTCGGCGTGCCCGATGTACGACAAGCAGAAGCAACCTACCGAGTTCGGCATCGATCCCGACTATAACGTGGCGCTTAAGACGGAGGATTGGCTGCGCGGCGAGGATACAATAATTGAGTTTGCACGCAGACTGCTGAAAGAAGCGCGATAAAAGAACACATTATAATATTGCTTAATATAAAAAAAACGAACACGAATAGCACAAATTTCACGAATGTATAAACCTTCGATTCGTGAAATTTGTGCTATTCGTGTTCGTTTTTTATCCTATTAGTGTCTACTTCAGATCGCCAACCTTATACAGGTACTCTGCAATCTGCACGGCGTTGAGCGCAGCACCCTTGCGAATCTGGTCGCCCGAGAGCCAGAAAGTAAGACCGCAGTCGTCAGCCAGGTCCTTGCGCACGCGACCTACGAAGACGTCGTCCTTGCCAGCTGTCTCAAGCGGCATCGGATAGACGAGGTTCTGCGGGTCGTCCTTCAGCGTGCAGCCCGGAGCGGCAGCGATAGCCTTCTGAGCCTCCTCAACGCTGATGGGGCGCTCGGTCTCAATCCATACCGACTCAGAGTGAGAGCGGAGCGAGCTGACGCGCACGCACATTGCCGAGCAGCGCACGTCGCTGTGCATAATCTTGCGAGTCTCGTTGAACATCTTCATCTCCTCCTTGGTGTATCCGTTGTCGGTGAAGACGTCTATCTGCGGGATGACGTTGTAAGCCAGCTGGTGCGGGAATCTCTCCACCTTCACCGGCTCGTTGTTCACCAGCTCGCGATACTGCTCCTTGAGCTCTGCCATGGCAGCAGCGCCTGCGCCCGAAGCGCTCTGGTAGCTGGCGATGTGTATACGCTTGATGTGGCTGAGCTGCTCGAGCGGCTTCAGCACTACAACCATCATGATAGTGGTGCAGTTAGGGTTGGCGATGATGCCGCGCGGACGGTTCAGGGCGTCCTCGGCGTTGCACTCGGGCACAACCAATGGCACGTCGTCGCACATGCGGAAAGCCGACGAGTTGTCGATCATCACGGCGCCGTACTTGGTGATGGTCTCGGCGAACTCCTTTGAGGTGCCGCCGCCAGCCGACGTGAACGCCACGTCGATGTCCTTGAAATCGTCGTTGTGCTGCAAGAGCTTCACCTCATACTCCTTACCTTTAAAGGTGTATTTCTTTCCGGCTGAACGCTCAGAACCAAACAACACCAGATTGTCAATGGGGAAATCTCTCTCGGCGAGGATGCGCAGGAACTCCTGTCCTACAGCGCCACTCGCACCAACAATAGCTACATTCATTTTCTCTTATATTTGTTTTTATTTGTTTTTATTTGCTTACTAATTGCCTAATCTTCGTGCAAAGTTACAACTTTTCTGTTATCTAAGGATAGTTTTTCCCCTTTTTCTGCGACATTGCGGTGCTCGGAAACGGTGCTCAGCATAATAAAAGAACAAAATCTGACTTAAAGAATATAAAATTGGAGAAACAGGATAATCAACATAAGGAAATTATGACTATCTTTGCGGCGAATAGCTTTGCGTAAGAAACTAAAACAATTAGACATAATGACTAACGAAACGACAACGACAGAACTCAAGATTGACATGGGGCTGATAGCCAACTACGGCAACGCCGACTATATTGATGGCGATGTGGTTGTGCTCGACGGCATCGACAAGGTGCTGCAGACGGACGGCACATACCGCTTCGAGATAATTATGATGGCCTACTGCACGAAGGGACGCATGCAGTACGAATCGAACGGAGAGACCTATACATCGAAGGCGGGCGACGTGGTTATATGCCTGCCGAGCACCACGTGGGAAAACGTGCTGGTGTCGCCCGACTACGAATCTAAGATTGTGGGCATATCGTACAAGACGGCACAGACAAGCGTGCAGATGAACAGCGACTTCCTTGCGCTGATGGGCTACATATCCAAGAATCCCGTAGTACACCTCAACGAGGAGCAACAGGACATATTCATGAAATACTACGCCATCATAGCGCACAAGATAAAGAACCCGAACGGCTTCTACCACCGCGAGATAATGCATTGTCTGCTGCAAAGCACTATCTACGAGCTCTTCGCCATCATCATGCCCTACGTAGAATACACCTTCGACGGCGGCAACCTGAAGCAGGCCAACCTGCTCTTCCAGCGCTTCATTGAGCTGCTGGCGGCTAACAACGGCAAGATGCAGCCTGTGAAGAAGTACGCGCAGGAGCTGTGCATCACGCCGAAATACCTCTCGAGCATCACGAAGCAGGTGACGGGTCGCACGGCGCTGGAGTGGATTCATAGCTACACGGTGAAGGCGATTGAGAAATATTTGCGCCGCTCCAACCTCTCTATCAAGGAAATCTCGGAGCTGCTCGGCTTCCCCAACCTCTCGTTCTTCGGCAAGTTCACGAAGAGCCACCTCGGCATGTCGCCAACGCAGTATCGCAAGGACCAGAGCATGAGGAAATAAATCTCTTTCTGATGATATGTTCTCCCACAGATTTCACACACAGAAGTTATGGTGCTTTCAAGGGGGTGCACTTGTCTCCGCTCGGCTTTGCCGCTTGCCAGAGCAAGAAGTGCACCAACACAACAAAATCTATTATTGCTGTCCGCTAAAACTCCAAAGAGAATAAAAACCCTGCCCGAAGTCCT
>ERZ1504835.52-NODE-52-length-28210-cov-4.744450_pt1 | contig 28210 bp, 19 predicted proteins | sample MGYA00572106_ERZ1504835 | MGnify/ENA primary metagenome ERZ1504835 (study PRJEB39906, sample SAMEA3182106) | gut metagenome | biome: human; feature: gut; material: Stool; isolation source: human stools | place: Canada | collected 2013-02-26 ...
CGGTCTCGTGGGCTCGGAGATGTGTATAAGAGACAGCATATTTGGTGTCGACATATTATTTCTTATTTATTATCTTTTGCAAAAATAGTGCAACAAATTGACATTCACAAATTTTGTGAAGATAAATTCATTTACATTAACAATAGCAATGAAAATTTGTATGACTCCCAAATTAATAGTAAATTTGCAGTAATTCGGAAACAAATCAAAAAACCTAAATAAATGAAGAGAACTTTATTGTTAGTGGCTGTTGCAGCATTGGTATGCAGCGGCACTGCCTATGGACAGCGCAAGGCGAAGCGTCAGACAAAGAAGGACGTGCCTATGATTGTTCATTCGGTTGAGGTGAAGGACATCGCCGAGGTGGTTGACTCATGGGTGGAGAACGAGCAGAAGTTTGAGGACCAGAAGCTCCCGGCACACGCTACGTTCATACCCTACTCGTCTACATCGCAGATGATGCAAGACAAGTGCTACGCCATGCCGTGGCTCACGCCGGAGCGTGCCGACTACCTTCTGCTCAACGGCGAGTGGAAGTTCCGCTACACAGCCGACTGGAAGCAAGGCAAGCCCGAAGCAAAGGACTTCTATGCCGACAACGCCGACGTATCGGCTTGGGACGACATCAAGGTGCCGCTCAACTGGGAGATGGCTGGCTATGATGTGCCTGTATATAATAATGTGGGCTATCCGTTCCACAACGACCCGCCGCGCATCAAGGCGATGGACGACAACTTCGACAAGAACCCTGTGGGTTCGTACCGCCGCACGTTCAACCTGCCCAAGGGCTGGGAGAAGGAGAAGCGCGTAGTGCTCCACTTCGACGGAGCGTGCAGCGCCATCGTGGTATGGGTGAACGGCAAGTACGCCGGATTCTCTGAGGGTGCAAACACCGACGCCGAGTTCGACGTGACGGCGCTCGTGCGCAAGGGCGAGAACAACGTATCGGTGCGCGTGTACCGCTGGTCGGACGGTTCGTATCTTGAGGGTCAGGACATGTGGCACCTCGCCGGCATCCACCGCGACGTGTATCTCATGGCTACTCCGAAGGTGGCTGTAAGCGACCATTACATAACATCGCAGCTCGGCAAGGGCTACACCGCAGGCTCTATGAACGTGGAGCTGACAGTAAACAACTCGCTAAAGCAGAGCGCAAGCAAGACGCTCGAAGTGGAGCTGCTCGACCCCGCAGGTCAGCTCGTTGCGAAGAAGCAGCAGGCTGTGGCGCTGACAGCGAAGGATGCACAGAAGACTGTTTCTATAGACTTCGAGGATCTGACGGACCTGAAGCTCTGGTCGTCTGAGCACCCATGGCTCTACACCGTCATCGTACGCCAGCTGAACAACGGCGGCGAGGAGATGGTATTCTCTACGAAGTACGGCTTCCGCGCCGTGGAGAAGAAGGGCAACCTCATCTACGTTAACGGCAAGCGTGTTTACTTCAAAGGTGTGAACACACAGGACATCCATCCGCTCTTTGGCCACGCCATTGACGTGAAGACGATGCTGCGCGACGTGGAGCTGATGAAGAAGGCCAACGTAAACACCGTGCGCACATCGCACTATCCGCGCCAGGCTAAGATGTACGCAATGTTCGACTACTACGGACTCTACTGCATGAACGAGGCTGACGTGGAGTGTCACGGCAACCAGAGCATCTCTAACATACCGTCGTGGAAGGCTGCATACGTAGACCGCACGGCACGCATGGTGCTGCGCGACCGCAACCACCCGAGCGTGGTGTTCTGGTCGCTCGGCAACGAGTCGGGCGGCGGCTGCAACTTCCAGGCTACATACGACTGTGTGAAGCGCCTGCTGCCGCGTCGCGACGCATGGGTTCACTACGAGGGATACAACCACGGCGAGAAATATTCCGACTTCGGTTCGGACATGTACCCTGTGGTGAGCAAGGTGGTTGAGCAGCGCGACGGACTGAACAACAAGCCTTACTTCATCTGCGAGTACGCTCACGCTATGGGTCAGGCTGTAGGCAACCTGCAGGAGTACTGGGACGTGATAGAGAACAGCAAGGGCATCGTGGGCGGTTGCATCTGGGACTGGGTAGACCAGGGCATCTACGACACACGCCGCATCAAGGCTGGCGAACCGCTGAAGGATCCGAAGACAGGCATTCCTTACTACACTTCGGGCTACGACTATACTAAGATGAACCGTGGCGACTATGGTTTCCAGGGCGACTTCATGAGCAACGGCATCATCACTCCGGGACGCGAGTGGACGGCTAAGCTCGACGAGGTGAAGTACGTGTATCGCGATGTCGACTTCGTGTCGTTCGCCAACCACAAACTCACGCTGAAGAACAAGTTCGCCTTCACCAACCTGAGCGACTACCAGCTCGTATGGAGCATCAGCGGACGCGGCGAGGGAGAGAGCAACTTGGCTCACGGCGCAGTGAAAGACCTGCAGTGCAAGCCGGGCGAAACATGCGTAGTAGAAATTCCGTACGACGTGAACGTGCCGGCTGACAAGGAGATTATCATCACCTTCAAGCTCAAAGTTAAAGACAAGACCGCATGGGCAAACCGCGCTCATGTGATTGCGGCACAGCAGTTCCGCCTCACACCCGACGTTGCTGCCAACTGTCCGTCGGTAGCCGACCCGACATACGTGCAGCAGAACCACATCGCTCTGCCTGCAATCAGCGAGAAGGGCAAACTGAAGGTGAAGGGCAACAGCGTTGAGGGCAAGAACTTCAGCATCAAGTTCGACACTGACGGTACTATCGCCGAATGGACATTCGATGGCAAGCAGATCGTCATGCCGTCAACAGGTCCCGACTTCAACGGCTTCCGCCGCATCGCCAACGACAACATCTCGCTCGGCGCAACGGGTGGCGTAGCTGAGAACGAGAACAAGGAGGAGGGCGCGCTCACTGGTCAGAAGACGCTCGTGAAGGCTCCGAAGAAGCAGGGCAACAACGTGGTCGTTGAGACTGCCGTGTCGAACGGCAAGGACACTCACCACATACTCTACACCATCTACCCGAACGGCGAGGTGGACATGCGCGTAGCGTTCAACAACTCGTCGGAGGAGACACGCCGCGTGGGCATCACAATGCAGTTCGCACCGGGCTTCGAGGGCGTGCTCTACTACGCTAAGGGTCCGCACTCCAACTATATCGACCGCCAGCGCGGTTCGCTGCTCGACTGGTACCGCACATCGGTAGACAAGATGTTCGAGATGCAGTCGGCGCCGCAGACCATGGGCGACCGTCAGGGCCTGCGCGAACTGACGCTCAGAGACAACGGCAAGGGCTTGCAGCTGAACATGAAGGTGGAGGGTCAGCTCGCCTTCTCGCTCTCTCACTACGACGACCAGCAGTTCAACTACGACGTATTCTACGGCGGCAAGCATCCGTACGACCTCACTCGCAGCGAGCAGGTGTTCGCTCACTTCGACTTCTGGCAGCGCGGCATCGGCAACCACTCTTGTGGCGGCGACTCTTGTCTGCCGCAGTTCAAGACTCCTACTGGCGAGCACGTGGTGACAATGCGCTTCGCTCCGAAGACTTTCAACCCGAAGGCACGCTTCAGCGCAGACATCGTGAAGAACATCAAACCGATGGGAATTAAATAACAGCATCTTGACGCTCGTTTTTTAACAGCGGATTAAAGGGATTAAACTGATTCGTTGTTAAATACGTTGCTAATCGTAGCGGAGGTCTCCGGCCTCCGCAACACCAAGTAGGCATTTGCACTAAACAAACAGCGGATTAAACGGGTTTTTATTTATTGAGCAATAAAGTCCGTTTAGTCCGCTTTTTCGTGTTCTGAATACACCATTTTCTCACTATATTAAACGACACGAAAACAAAGCGAATTCGGTATTCCCCAGGGGGTGCACTTGTCTCAAGTGCACCAACACAGCAAACCGTAAACCAACACAGCAAGCGGTAAACCAACACAGCAAGCAGTGCACTTGAGACAAGTGCACCCCCTTTGAGGATGGGCACGCAACTTTTTGGTTCCGCGTTCGGTTTCTATAGAATGAGCTTTTTCGCGGAAGTTTTCTTGTATTATATTTGCGAGTAAAAGTAAAGGAATAAAAAGGTAAAAAAGTAAAAAAACGCAGGAAATAACATGTTTCTTTACAACAGATTCACTTGCTGAAAACATAGAAAGTGGGTTAACGAATTTTTGAATGCGCCAACCGTAGCGGAGGTCTCTGGCCTCCGCAGCACCAAGTCACAGTTATGATTGTTCTCAGCTTGCTGCGGAGGCCGGAGACCTCCGCTACGGATGGATACGCACCCTAAACATTTGAATTCCGTGGGAGCACACCCAGGGGGTGCAGCTGTCTCAGCTGCACCAACCGAGCAGATGGTACGCCCTCTCGGTTGGTGCAATTCTTGATCGGTTGGTGCACTTGAGACAAGTGCACCCCCTAAAGAATTCTATGAGAAAGCACACCAACAATCTACGCTTCCTCCGTGGTATCCTCTGGCGCACGGAACAGCGAGAAGTTGACGCTGCCGTAGGCGCGGTGCTCTATGAAGCCCGGCACATCAGAGAAGTCGTTATGCTTGCCGTGCTCGAAGACGAGCAGACCGCCGGGGCGCAGCATGCCCTTGCCAAGGATGAGCTGCGGTATGGTAGGCAGCGTGGGCAGAGCGTAAGGCGGGTCGGCAAAGATGAGGTCGTACTGCTGCTTGCACGACTTGATGAAACGGAACACGTCGCCACGGATGAGGATGTTGTCCTTCGTGCCGAGCTTCGTCATGCACTCGCGGATGAACGACGCATGGTCACGATCCATCTCCACGCTCACAACCGGAACGCAGCCGCGCGAGAGCAGTTCGAGCGAGATGCTGCCCGTGCCGGCGAAGAGATCGAGCGCCTGTGCGCCATCCATATCGATGTAGCCGTTAATCACATTGAAGATATTCTCTTTGGCGAAGTCAGTAGTAGGACGAGCCTTGAACGAGCGCGGAATATCGAAGTGGCGCCCTTTATATTTTCCTGTTATTATACGCATAATATGATGTTGAGATGGTGTTATGGTGAGGTGTTGAGATGTGTGGTGAGGTGTGGTGGGATGGTGAGATGTGTGGTGTGTGGTGAGATGTGAGGTGGTGTGATGGTGAGGTGGTGAGGTGGTGACATTTGCATTGCAAATCTCAACATCTCAACATAACAACACAACACCTCAACACTCAACACAACACCTCAACATCACAACTCATTTACATTCTTCACAAACTGCCCGAGCTTTGTCTTCAGCGTCTCGGGCTCCTCGGCGTTGCCTGTGATGACGAGAATGTCGGTTGGTCGCATGGCGAGCTGCTGCCACACGCTCATGATGTAGAACACGGCGTCCTGCGTGTCATCGGCGTGGAACGAGTTGCAGAAGCGCAGGCGGTGTTTGCGGAAGGCGATGATGTCGAGGTCCTTGCCGCGGAACACGCAGAACAGCTTCTCCTGAAAGCCGCCGTACGCACGTTGGTTCAGGCCGGCGAGCGTAGAGGCGATGCGCGGCTCGAAGCACACGTAGCGGAAGTTCTCGTTGAGCACGAAGTGGAGGTCCTTGTTCACGGCGAACGCCACCACCACGCCCAGCGCGTCGAGCGGCGACGTCTGCACCTCGTCGGCTGCAGCGAGGCTGAACACATTGCGGTAGAGCAGTGTGGCACTGCCTGCGCTGTACTCGTCCTCGGGGATGAGCATCACGGGCGTGTCGACCACCACCGTCACACGGTCGTACTGGCGCGGATGGCGCAGCAGGGCGCACGAGGCGAGAGCCTGTCGCAGGTTGGCAGCCACGGCGATGCCCGAATTCAGGGCGTACGTCTCGCGATCGTTGCCGCCGTCGGCAGAGTCGGTCTGCAGCGTCATCATCGTGTTGTCTATCGTGATGATAAGTTTCATGTTTTTATACTGATATGTTTGCACAAAGTTACTGAAAAAGTTTGGGTTATGCGAAAAAAACAGCGTTGCAATGCCGTTCTATAGTCAAATTTCTGTAATTTTGTAGAATTGAAAAGACAAAAACCACAACGCTTATGCAATCATACAAGACCGACGTAGCAGTACTCATACTCTTCTTCAACCGTCCCGACCACCTCGGCAAGGTGTTCGACGAAGTGCGCAAGGCGCGACCATCAAAGCTGTTCCTCTATCAGGACGGACCGCGCGGCGAGCGCGACATGCCCGGCATAGAGGCATGCCGACGCATAGTAGAGAACATCGACTGGGAGTGCGACGTGCAGCGCCTCTACCAGGAGCGCAACTACGGCTGCGACCCCTCGGAGTACATCTCGCAGAAGTGGGCGTTCTCGTTCGTCGACAAGTGCATAGTGCTCGAGGACGACGACGTACCCTCGCAGTCGTTCTTCACGTTCAGCAAGGAGATGCTCGACCGCTACGAGAACGACGAGCGCATCTGGATGATTGCGGGCTTCAACCCCGAGGAACAGCTGAACGACTACCCCTACGACTATCTCTTCACCTCCGTGTTCTCTATCTGGGGATGGGCGTCGTGGCGCCGCGTCATCGACAAGTGGGAGCCCGGATACCCGTTCCTCGACGACCGCACGTCGATGCGACAACTCAGGAAGATAATGCGCCAGCGACGCTACTGCGAGGACACGCTGCGCGCCTGCTACGACCACCGTGCGTCGGGTAAGGAATACTACGAGACGATATTCTGGGCATCAATGGTAATGAACTCCGGACTCGCCATCATGCCCTCGCACAACCTTATCAATAACCTCGGAGCCACCGACGGGTCAACTCACTATACCGGCTCGCTGCAGACCATGCCGCGCCGACTGCGCCGACTGTTCACCATGAAGCGCTTCGAACTGGAGGGCGGACTGAAGCATCCGCCGTACGTGATAGAGGACGTCGACTTCAAGGAGCAGGTGTACCGCACGTATGCCTACGGGCACCCGTGGATAAAGTTCGGACGCTCTTTGGAGGAACTCGTGCTCAACATGCGCTATGGCAACTTCGCGCATATATGGCGCTCGATAGGCAACCGCATACGCAAAATATTCGGCAAAGACAGCCATTGGTAAGCCATGAGAAGCAAAAAACTTAATAATCTCACAATAATATTAATAAACAAACGTTATACATACGTGTTAAAACGCGGATACATAATAATAACGATGATATTGTCGCTTGTCTCGATGAAGAGCCAAGCGCAGTACGACGTATCATTCAGCCACTACTTCGACATGGAACCTTCGTTCAATGCCGCAGCCGTGGGCAAGTCGCCGAAGCTGAACATCGCGGCGGCTTACGCCATGCAAATGGCTGGATTCAAGCGCAACCCTAACACGATGTACGCCGGAGCCGACGCACAGTTTCTGCTCATGAAGCAGTTCCACGGCGCAGGCGTGCAGTTCATGAACGACCAGATAGGTCTGTTCAGCCACAAACGTCTCGCCCTGCAGTATGCGTTCAAGTTCAAGCTGTTCGGCGGACAACTGTCGACAGGCATCTCAGCCGGACTGCTCAGCGAGAGCTTCGACGGAACAAAAGTGGATCTTGAGGAATCAAACGACCCCGCATTCTCATCATCAAAAGTGGACGGCAACTCAGTAGACCTTGCCGCCGGACTCTACTACTCGCACCGCAACTGGTACGTAGGCGTGTCGGCGCAGCATCTCAACTCGCCATGCGTAAAGCTCGGCGAGACCAACGAGCTGCAGGTAGACGCCACCTACTATCTCACCGGCGGCGCAACCATCCGTCTGCGCAACCCGTTCCTCACCATCCTACCCTCGTTCCTCGTGCGCAGCGACCTCTCGGGCTATCGCGGCGACATCACCGGACGCCTCGTCTACACCAACGAGAAGAAGATGATGTACGCCGGCGTAAGCTACGCCCCTACGATATCAACGACGGTGCTCATCGGAGGCAAGTTCCACGGCATAGTCCTCGGCTACTCCTACGAGATATACACCTCTGCCATCAATCCCGGCAACGGAAGCCACGAACTCTTCATCGGCTACCAGATGGACCTCAACCTACAGAAGAAGGGCCGCAACATGCACAAGAGCGTGAGAGTGCTGTAAGCCCCTCCCAACCCTCCCCGTCGGAGAGGGCTCAGAAAGGCTTAGTCACCAGTTCTCCAAGATAGCCATAGTCCCACGGCTTAGAAAGGCCTAAAGAGGCTTAGACAGGCTTAACCCTCCTACCCCCAAAAAAAAGAAAACAAAAAAACAACAATAGATGAAAACAACAAAAAGCATATTACTATTAAGTCTCATGGCACTCACCATGACACTCACCGGCTGCTTCGGCAGCAAGGCAGCCTCGTCGGCAGGACGCGGCGGCGAAGTGGTGGGCGTGAGCGGACGCTCGTTCGCCGAGCCCGCACCATACGGCATGGTGCGCGTAGGACGCGGCTACCTGCGTATGGGCCTCGAAAGCCAGGACAGCCTGTGGGGCAAGCAGACACCCGTGAAGGACATCTCTGTAGACGGCTTCTGGATGGACGAAACCGAAGTAACCAACTCTAAGTACAAGCAGTTCGTGGTGTGGGTGCGCGACAGCATCATACGCACACGACTCGCCGACCCGCAGTATGGCGGCGACGAGACATACATGATCACCGAGGACAAGAACGGCGACCCCGTCACTCCGCATCTCAACTGGAAGAAGCAGCTGCCGCGCAAGCCTAACGAGGACGAGCTGCGCGCCATCGAGAGCGTGTACACACGCAACCCTATCACCGGCGAGAAGATGCTCGACTACCGTCAGATGAACTACCGCTACGAGGTGTACGACTACACGGCTGCAGCGCTGCGCCGCAACCGACTCAACCCCGAGGAGCGCAACCTCAACACAGACATCGCCGTAAACCCCGACGAGGTGGTGATGATATCGAAGGACACGGCGTACATCGACGACGAAGGACGCATCGTACGCGAGACAATAAACCGTCCGTTGAGCGGTCCGTGGGACTTCCTCAACACATATATAGTTAATGTATACCCCGACACAACATGCTGGGTGAACGACTTCCGCAACGCAGAGAACGAGACATACCTGCGCAACTACTTCTCTAACCCTGCCTACAACGACTACCCAGTAGTGGGCGTCACATGGGAGCAGGCCAACGCCTTCTGCGCATGGCGCACCGACTATCTGCTGAAAGGTCTCGGCCCCGAAGCACGCTACGTGCAGCGCTACCGCCTGCCGACAGAGGCAGAATGGGAGTATGCGGCACGCGGAAAGAGCGGCACCGAGTTCCCGTGGGAGGACAAGAGCGTGAAGAGCGGCGACGGATGCTTCTTCGCCAACTTCAAACCCGACAAGGGCAACTACACCAAGGACGGCAACCTCATCACATCGAAGGTGGCTATCTACGGCTCCAATAGCAACGGACTCTATGACATGGCGGGCAACGTGGCAGAATGGACAAGCACCGTATACACCGAAGCGGGCGTAGAGGCGATGAACGACCTCAACCCTACACTGCAGTACAACGCGGCGAAGGAAGACCCGTACCGACTCAAGAAGAAGAGCGTGCGCGGAGGTTCGTGGAAAGACCCCGAGTCGTTCATACGCTCGGCATGGCGCACATGGGAATATCAGAACCAACCACGTTGCTACATCGGATTCCGCTGCGTGCGCAGCTTGGCTAACACATCAAGCGGCAAGGTAAAAGCAAAAGGAAAAAAGAAATAAATAAAAAGCTATGACTATTTACAGCAAATTCAACATAGTCTACCACTTGCAGAAGTGGATGGACAGTGTCCCCGGACAGACATTCCTCAACTACGCATACAGCTGGGGTGCATCAGTCGTAATTCTTGGTACGCTCTTCAAGCTCACCCACCTGCCGGGTGCCAACATCATGCTTTTCGCTGGTATGGGCACCGAGGTGTTCGTGTTCTTCATCTCGGCGTTCGACCGTCCGTTCGACAAGACGCAAGAAGGCAGAGACCTCCCAACTCACATCGACGAGGAGGAGATAGACCGCGAGGAGGCTGAAGCAGAGGCTGCATACAACGCCGGCGTGCAAGGCAGCGTAATCATCGGCGGCGGCGCAGCAGGCACTGGCGCAGGAGTTGCAGGATCTGGCGCTGGCGTAAGCGGCGGTGGCACTATTATAATAGGTGGCGGTGCAGCAAGCGCAGCCGCTTCAGCAACAGCACCGGCTTCTGAAGGCGCTGCGCAGACTGTTGCCGGCGGTACGCAAACTATTGTCGGCGGAACACAGACTGTTGTTTCGCCCGAAGCAGCACAGACAGCAGCCGCAGCAGCCGAACTGGCTGCCAACCACGAGGTGGCTATGCAGCTGGCAGACGCGCAGGCAAACTATCTCGACGAGCTCAAGCGACTCACAGAGACCCTGCAGAAGGTGTCAGACCAGAGCGTGCGTCTCACCCGCGACAGCGAGGAGATGGAGAATCTCAACCGCACACTCACCGGCATCTGCAAGATATACGAGATGCAACTCAAGGGCGCAAGCCAGCAAATCGGCACTATCGACCAGATCAACGAGCAGAGCAAGCGCATGGCAGAGCAGATAGAGCAGCTTAACGGCATCTATGCACGCATGATTGAGGCAATGACCGTCAACATGAACTTGAAAGTAAAAGAGTAAAAACCCTAAGAATGGCAATAAAGAAAAAACATATCTCCCCACGCCAGAAGATGATCAACCTCATGTATGTGGTGTTGATGGCGATGCTTGCCCTGAACATTTCTTCGGAAGTGCTCAACGGCTTCTCTATCGTGGAGGAGAGTCTGAACCGTACCACTGCCAACTCCTCGAAGGAGAACGAGGTGCTCTACGGCAACTTCGCCGAGCAGATGAAGAAGAACCCGCAGAAGGTGAAGGAGTGGTTCGAGAAAGCTACGGCTGTGAAGCGCATGAGCGACTCGCTCTACAACTTCGCGCAGGCGCTGAAGGTGCAGATTGTGCGCGAGGCTGACGGCAAGGACGGCAATATCTACAATATTAAGAGCAAGGATAACCTCGAAGCAGCAAGCCATGTGATGCTCGCTCCAGGCACTGGTCAGGGCAAGAAACTCTACGACGCCATCAACAACTTCCGCGAGCGCATCCTGAAGATGGTTCCCGACAAGCATCAGCGCGACATCATCGAAAGCAACCTCACGACAAAGGTGCCGAAGAACGCAAACACGCTCGGCAAGAACTGGCAGGAGTACATGTTTGAGGACATGCCCGTTGCAGGTGCCGTCACGCTGCTCTCGAAGTTGCAGAGCGACGTGCGCTACGCTGAAGGCGAAGTGCTGCACACGCTCGTTGCGAACATCGACATGAAGGACATCCGCGTGAACAAGCTCTCGGCGTTCGTAATACCCGAGTCGAAGACCGTCATCAGCGGCGACCAGTTCTCGGCGCAGATCGTAATGGCGGCTGTCGACACCACGCAGCAGCCGGAGATATACGTAGGCGGACAGCGCATCACCAACGGACTCTACCGCTTCACAGCAGGCGCTGTAGGCGAGCATCAGTTCGGCGGATACATCACAATGCGCGACGGAGCAGGCAACGTGATACGCCGCGACTTCACACAGAAATACACCGTCGTAGCACCGAGCGCCACCGTATCGGCAGACCTCATGAACGTGCTCTACGCCGGCTACGATAACCCGATAAGCGTCAGCATACCTGGCGTGCCTCTCAACGCCGTGTCGGCTTCAATGTCAGGCGGTTCGTTCCGTTCTATCGGCATGGGCAAGTACATAGCGCGTCCGTCGGCAGTGGGCAGAGACGTCACTATCTCCGTCGCATCCAACGCCAACGGCAAGTCGCGCCAGATGGGCAAGTTCACATTCCATGTGCGCAAGCTCCCCGACCCTGCAGCATACATGCAGATCGGCACCGACCGCTTCCGTGGCGGCGGACTCGCCAAGGCTTCTATCATGAGCGCTCCGGGCATCAAGGCAGCCATCGACGACGGCATCCTCGACATCCAGTTCAAGGTTGTGAGCTTCGAGACCGTGTTCTTCGACAACATGGGCAACGCTGTGCCGATGGCTTCGGCTGGCGGCAATTTCTCTGAGCGCCAGCGCGACACCTTCCGCAAGCTCTCAAGAGGCAAGCGCTTCTACATCTCGCGCATCACAGCGGTTGGCCCCGACGGCATCACACGCAAGTTGAACGGGTCTATGGAGGTTATCGTGAAATAAAACAGGGCTTCCTAGCCCCCTAGATATCCTAGAAACCCTAGAAAACAAAAAACAAAACAATGAATAAATTCTTAGCAATACTCCTCGCCGCCCTCTTCTGTGCCGATATAGCTTCGGCACAGCCTGCGGCACGCCGCCGCGAGCAGGCTCAGCAGCGACAGCAGAAAGACCAGGGACTGAGCGTGCGCGCCCAGATATCGTTCCCAACGCAGAAAGCGATGGACGAGGACGTGACATGGCGACGCGACATATACCGCGAGATAGACCTCACGGAGGACGCCAACGCCGGACTCTACTATCCGGTGGAGTCGGTAGGTTCGCAGATGAACCTCTTCACGTATATCTTCAAGCTCGTGATGAAGCGTTCTATCACCGCCTACGAATATCGTCTGGACGGCAATGAGGTGTTCGACGACGCAGCGAAGGTGAACCTCAAGTCGCTGCTCGACAACTATCACATCTTCTACGAGCGCACCGACCGCGGCATACGCATCGACGACAGCGATATCCCGTCGCGCGAAGTGACAGCCTACTACGTGAAGGAGGCTACATACTTCGACGACCGCAACTCGGCGTTCCACACAAAGGTGCTGGCGCTCTGCCCTATCCTCAAGCGCGAAGACGACTTCGGCGACGCTGCCACAAGCTATCCGCTCTTCTGGGTGAAGTACGACGACCTTGCTCCGTTCCTCACAAAGCAGACCATCATGACAAGCAACCTCAACAATGCTGCTACGATGTCGATGGACGACTACTTCACGAAGAACATGTACAAGGGCAAGATATACAAGACCACGAACATGCTCGGCAAGACACTCGCACAATACTGCCCCACCGACTCGGCTATGAAGAAGGAGCAGAAGCGCATCGAGAAGGAGCTTACCGACTTCGAGCAGCACGTATGGGGTGCGGGCGAATCGAAGGACTCGCTCGACAGCATCGCCGCTGTAGACAAGAAGGCGGCTAAGGCTATCAGAAAGAAGAACCGCCGCGCAGGTGCCTCAGCCTCAACAAAGACAAAGGCAGCGAAGGTGAAGAAATCACGCTCGCAGAGCAGCTCTTCGAAGTCGTCGGGCAGCGCAGCACGCGTCAGCGTGCGCAGACAGCGACATTAATTTTCAACTACCCCACGTTATCAAGCAAACGCAAATTGAATATTAACTAAAACAAAAACAGGTATGAAAAAGATCTTTACATCAGCAGCTATCGCCCTTGCGATGCTTTTCACAGCAAACACAGCGAATGCTGGTATCAACTTCGGTGTTAAGGGCGGTCTGAACGTTACAAGCATGAGCCTCGACTCAAAGGTGTTCGACGCAAGCAACCGCGCAGGCTTCTTCTTCGGTCCGACCGTAAAGTTCACGCTTCCTATCGTAGGTCTGGGCATCGACGCTTCGGCTCTCTACGACCAGCGTGAGGCAAAGCTCACCGTAGGCGAGGCAAAGACCAAAGAGACCGTGAAAACACAGGCAATCAATATTCCTATCAACGCACGCTACAGCGTAGGCTTGGGCAGCGTAGCAAGCGTACTGTTCTTCGCAGGTCCGCAGTTCGGCTTCAACGTAGGCGACAAGAACGTTGACCTCGGCGGCGACAGCCGTTGGAAGTTCCGCTCATCACAGTTCAGCGTGAACGTAGGCGCAGGCTTCAGCTTCATGAACCACTTCGAGGTTACAGCCAACTACAACATCGCTTGCGGCAAGACCGGCGACGCTACACTCAGCAAGACAGTAAGCGAGGTGGTAGGCTCTGCTACCAAGGACAAGTGCCGCGCTAACGCTTGGCAGATTGCCCTTGCATACTATTTCTAATGCACTACGTAGACGTAATACTTCCTTTACCATTAGAAGGAACATTCACATACTCCGTGCCTGAGCCGATGGTGGCTCAGGTGCGGATGGGTGTGCGTGTACTTGTGCCCTTAGGCAGGTCGAAGACATACACGGCGATGGCGGTGCGGTTGCACAGCGAGAAGCCGGAGTTCGAGACACGCCCAATCATCCAAGTCATAGACGCAGAGCCGGTGCTCATCGAGCAACAGCTACGCCTATGGCAGTGGATTTCTACCTATTACATGTCGCCCATTGGCGACGTATTCAAGGCCGCGCTCCCTGCCGGTCTGAAAGCCGAAGAGAACTATCGTCCGAAGACGGTGCGCTGCGTCACGCTGCCCGCCAACCTGCGTTCGGAGCAGTCGCTCCACATGGCGCTCACCATCCTGAAGCGCGCGCTGAAACAACACCAGACATTCATCACCTACCTCGAACTGTCGCATTGGAACGAGATTGACGGCGACACACCGCCGGCGCATATCGCCGAGATAGCCTGCGACGAGCTGCAGAACGTAGCCAACGCATCAGATGCGGTGTTGCGCCAGCTCATTCAGCGCAACTTCCTCGAACTTTACCATCGCGAAGTGGGCCGTCTGAATACCTCCGGCGAGTATCACCCTGAGCGTATTCAGCCGCTCAGCCCGGCGCAGAAAGCGGCTGAGGACAGCATCAGCCGCCAGTTCAACGAGAAGAACGTAGTATTGCTGCACGGCGTCACGTCGAGCGGCAAGACCGAGATATACATCCACCTTATAAAGAAAGCGATCGACGAGGGCAAGCAGGTGCTTTATCTGCTGCCCGAGATAGCGCTGACGGTGCAGATGACGCGCCGCCTGCACAACGTGTTCGGATCGCGCCTCGGCATCTACCACTCAAGATACAGCGACGCTGAGCGTGTGGAGATATGGAAGAAGCAGCTCTCCGCCGAGCCTTACGACGTAATACTCGGCGCCCGCTCTGCCATCTTCCTGCCCTTTACGCGCCTCGGACTCGTCATCGTCGACGAGGAGCACGAGACCTCGTTCAAGCAGCAAGACCCTGCGCCGCGCTATCACGCACGTTCGGCAGCCATCATGCTCGCCCGAATGTACGAAGGGGCTAAAGTGCTGCTGGGCACGGCGACGCCTTCCATGGAGAGCTACCACAACGCCTGCACGAGCAAGTACGGCTACGTGCAGCTCACAACCAGATACAAGGACGTGGCGATGCCCGAGATACGCGTCGTAGACACCAAGGACCTCTACCGCCGCAAGATGATGCGCGGGGCGTTCTCGCCCGACTTGCTCGAAGCGATGCGCACGGCTCTGCGCAACAAGAAGCAGGTGTTGCTGTTCCAGAACCGCCGCGGCTTCGCGCCGATGGTGGAGTGCAAAGTATGCGGATGGGTGCCTAAGTGCAAGAACTGCGACGTGTCGCTCACCTATCACCGTTCGATGAACCTGCTCACCTGCCACTACTGCGGCTACACCTACCCCGTGCCGAAGCAATGCCCCAACTGCGAGAGCACCGAACTGCTCGGTCGCGGCTACGGCACGGAGAAGATTGAGGACCGCGTGCGCGAGTTGTTCCCAGAGGCGCGCATCGCCCGCATGGACCTCGACACGACGCGCTCGGCTGGCGCCTACGGACGCATCATCGACGACTTCTCTTGCGGCAGAACCGACATACTCATCGGCACGCAGATGATAACCAAGGGACTCGACTTCTCGGGCGTGACGGTCGTGGGCATTCTCAACGCCGACACCATGCTCAACTATCCCGACTTCCGTGCCTACGAGCAGGCGTTCCAGATGCTCTCGCAGGTGAGCGGCAGAGCTGGCAGGCGCGACGAGCGCGGACTCGTCATTCTGCAGACCAAGAGCGCCGACCTGCCCGTGATACAGCAGGTCGTGGCGGGCGACTTCAAGACATTCGCCCGCGACTTGCTCGAAGAGCGCAGCATGTTCCGCTATCCGCCGTTCTACCACCTCGTCTACGTCTATCTGCGCCACCGCAACGAGCAGCTCGTAGACAGCGCCGCCATCGAGATGGCTTCGCGTCTAAGACAGGCGTTCGCCGACCGCGTGCTCGGCCCCGACAAACCGGCTGTGGCACGTGTGAAGACCGAGTCGATACGCAAGATTGTCATCAAGCTCGAGCAGGGCATCAACCTGCCGCTCGCACGCCAGTGCATGGCAGAAGCACGCACGCAGCTGCTGCAGGACAAGCGCTACGCAGCCATGACCGTGTTCTTCGATGTCGACCCAAGCTGATATATTTATACATACAAGCGAGTTAGCGAAATGAAATGAGCCTACTAAAAAAGCTCTTTTATTTCGCTAACTCGCTTTTTTATAGTAACTTTGCAGCCTGTACTATGTACCAATATTAAGAAGGACTAACAAAATACTTATAACAGGAGCCAGTGGCTTCATTGGCAGTTTTATCGTTGAGGAAGCCCTCAACAGAGATATGGAGGTGTGGGCAGCAGTGAGAAAAACCACATCGCGCAAATATCTTCAGGACAAACGCATACATTTTATTGAGCTTGACTTCGGTTCGAAGGAGCAGTTGAAGGCGCAACTCGGCGAGCACAAGTTCGACTACGTCGTTCATGCCGCCGGCGTGACGAAATGTCTCGACAAGGCCGACTTCCGCCGCATGAACACCGAGGGCACAAAGCACTTCGTCGATGCGCTCATCGAGCTGAAGATGCCGCTGAAGCGCTTCGTGTTCCTCAGTTCGCTCAGCGTCTTCGGCGCCATACACGAGCAGCAGCCCTACCAGGACATCAGCGAGCACGACATGCCGCGCCCCAACACGGCGTACGGCAAGAGCAAGCTCGACGCCGAGAAGTACCTCGACGGCATCGGCAACGACTTCCCCTACATCATACTGCGCCCCACCGGCGTCTACGGACCGCGCGAGAAGGACTACTTCCTCATGGCTGAGAGTATAAAGAAGCACATCGACTTCGCTGCAGGATTCAAGCGCCAGGACATCACGTTCGTCTACGTGCTCGACGTGGTGCAGGCGGTGTTCCTCGCTCTCGAGCGCGGCATGAGCGGCAGAAAGTATTTCCTCTCCGACGGCGACGTATACAGCTCTACCGAGTTCAGCGACCTGCTGAAGAAGGAGATGGGCGTGAAGTGGATGCTGCGCATCGTGGCGCCGATATGGGTGCTGCGCATCGTGACGTTCTTCGGCGAGAAGCTGAGCCAGATCACGAAGAAGCCGACAGCGCTGAACAACGACAAGTATAACATTCTGAAACAGCGCAACTGGCGCTGCGACATCGAGCCGGCTTGCGACGAGCTGGGCTATCATCCTCACTACAAACTCGCCGAAGGCGTGAAGCTCGCCGTTGAGTGGTACAAGAAGAACGGATGGCTGTAATGCCTGTGCGCGCAGGTGATTGCTCGGTTGGGGCACTTTTACTTGGTTGGTGCACTTGAGACAAGTGCACCCCCTAAAATTACACTTAAGACAATGAAATTCCTTACACAACTTTTCTCTATAGACAAATCGCCCAAGCGCGGACTGCTCGCGCTGGAGTGGCTCGTGATGGCATACACGGTGTTCACGCTGCTCGTGGCGCTCTTCACTTACACCAACCTGCAGAACCCCGACGCCATGATTTGGGGCCGCGTGCGTGTGGTGGCAATGACCGTGGCGCTGTGGGTGGCTTACCGACTCGTGCCGTGCCGACTGACGCTGCTGGCGCGCGTGGTGGCGCAGATGTCGCTGCTGGCGTGGTGGTATCCCGACACGTACGAGCTCAACCGCATGTTCCCCAACCTCGACCATGTGTTCTGCCGCGCTGAGCAGTCGGTGTTCGGCTTTCAGCCGGCGCTCACCTTTGCTTCCACCTTCTCGTGGGCTCCCATCAGCGAACTCATGAGCATGGGCTACGCTGCCTACTATCCGATGATAGGCCTCGTGGCGTTCTACTATTTCTTCGCACGCTACAAGGAGTTCGAGCGCGCATCGTTCGTGCTGCTCGCCTCGTTCTTCATCTACTACATAGTGTTCATCTTCGTGCCCGTAGCCGGACCTACGTTCTACTTCAAGGCGGTGGGCTTGGAGAACATCGCCAACGGCTTCTTCCCTGCCGTCGGCACCTACTTCAACACGCATCAGGAATGTCTGCCCACGCCGGGCTACGTAGACGGTTTCTTCTACGACCTCGTCGAGCAGGCTAAGGCAGCGGGCGAACGCCCCACAGCCGCCTTCCCGTCGTCGCACGTGGGCGTTTCGACGGTGTGCATGTGGCTGGCTTACCACTCGGGCAACCGCCGCCTGCTTCTCTTCCTCGCGCCGTTCTACTTCTTCCTCTGTCTCGCCACGGTCTACATACAGGCGCACTACGCCATAGACGCCATCGCGGGCCTCATCACCGGCACAGCTTTGTACTTCGCGCTGATGTATGCTACAAAGGGGTTGAGAGGTTGAGGTGGTGATGATGAGATGGTGATATTGGTTGAGATGGTGAGATGTTGAGATGGTGAGGTGGTGAGATTTGTTGTTGTGGTGGTGAGATGATGATATTACCGCAGACTGGTAACGATATTCCCCCTATGCTGTAACGACGTTACAGCATAGGGGGAATTTCGTTTTTGCAGCGCGGTAATTGTGTTCAGACCGTTACTTCTGCCGTATAGGATGCGTAAACACGAAACGTGCGCCCTCGGTGTACGTCGTGTCTACCCATATCTTTCCGCCCAATTCCTCTACGAACGCCTTGCAGATGGAGAGTCCGAGCCCCGTACCCTGTCTGAACGAATTGAGCTTGCTGAAGCGTTCGAACACCTCCGTAGCCTTCTCCTTTGGTATGCCGCAGCCCGTGTCGCTCACGCTGATGCTTATCATGTCGTCCTTGCGCAGCTTCTCGAGCGCAATGGTTATCGTGCCCTTCTCCGTACACTTCTTTGCGTTGGTAGTGAGGTTGGCGAGCACCTGCAGCAGGCGTTCGCGGTCGGTCTCTATCATCAGACGGCTGACGTTCGTCTCGACGCGTATCTCCACATCCGCCGACTTGTTGTTGGCATCGGCTATCTTCGCCGCCGTGTTCACGAGCGCCACCACGTCGTGCTCGCCGATGTTGAACTTCAGCTTGCCCGCCTCTATCTTCGACACCTCGAGCACGTCGTCTATAAGCTTCAGCAGCATGTTGCCGTTGGTCATGATGAGGTCGGCATACTGCTTGCGCTCCTCCGCCGACATCTCTATCTGGTCGTTGGCGAAGAGCTGCGAGAAGCCCAGCACGGCGTTGAGCGGCGTACGTATCTCGTGACTGATGCTGGCAATGAAGCGCGACTTGGTCTGGTTTGCCTCCTCTGCGTTGTACTTCGCCACGAGCAGTTCCTTGCCCTGCTTCACGAGCTTGGCGCTCAGCCGGCGACTCTTGCGCAGCAGATGGAGCGTTATGGCGAGTGCCGAGACGAGCACGATGATGAGCACGGTGATGAATAGAATGGTGTCGCGATACTCCTCGAAGACGCTCAGCGGTTCGTTCACCACGTCGTAGTTGAAGCTGAAACCCTCGAGCGAGAGCTTCAGCATGTTCAGGCGCTGCAGGTCGAACACATAGCGGTTCTCCACCAGTCCTACCGGCTTCTTCCTGCCCGTCTTCAGAAACTCCACCACCTTGTCGGCAAGCGTGCGGCCCATGACATGATAGCGCGGCGAATAGCCAGCCACGGGCCAGTGGCCCATAGCTACGTCGGTGAGGGTGAACGTAGGCAGCTTCGGGTTGGTCTGTCCGAAGGTGTACGTAGAGTTGCGCACCACATAGCTGTTCGAGTTGTCCACGCTCCACGTACCTAACAGCAGCGCCTGCGAAGGCGGCATGTTAGATATCGTCTCGTCAGCCTCTATCATCGACATCTTTCTGCCGTCGATATAGTTCACGTCGAAGCGTTTGTCCGTCTGCGCGTACTTCTTGAAGAGCGCATGCATCGTTACGCCGCGCAGCGTGTTGTCGGTCATGAACGTGATCGTGCTGCACTTCGGGTAGAAACGCTTTATGAGGTCGAGGTTGCGCTTCACGTCGTAGTAGTAGAGCTCGCCGCCCACGATGTTATAGTCGTTGAAGTCTTTCGTAAGGTCGTACGACTCAGGGTCCCACTCCACAATGTCGAGATTCTGCTGAGCAGGAATCTTCACTATTGCCGAGTTTCTCATGCCCACAACAACTGGCGTGCGCTTCAGCTCGGCGTCGTCGAACGAGAAGAACACCGACGACGCCTCCAGACCCAGCAGCACGATGCACGCCGGACGGTTGCCGTGCTCGTAATACTTCCTTAGCACTCGTCTCAGTCGGTGGCGCCAGCCGAGGCAGTCGCGCAGGTTGTGCGCGTTGATGTCCTCAACGGTTATGGGATTAGGTATGCCGCTTCGGGTGTACTCCTCGAAAAACTCCGCAAGATTCTCGTTCACGTGGCGCACGGCGGTGTTGTACGACGACACAATCACCACCGGCGCCAACTCTTTCGATGACGCCGTACGCTGCTCAGCCTGCGCCCATAACGGCAGGTTGAGCAGCACTGATAAAAGCAGCAGAATGACTGTTCGCATATATATGTATCTATATTGTTTGTTCTACCTACAAATTTAACTGAAAATAAGGAGTCGGCAAAACAAAGCAGATATTTTTTTAGCGCTTTACTTTTACAACACTCCCAGCTGGTTGAGGAATATTGCCACGATGCACACCGGGCACACATAGCGCACGAGAATCATGTACACGCCGAAGAACGTGCCGCGCAGCGTGCCCCAGTTAGTGAACTCGTCCTTTATCAGCTTGCGCGGCACCACCCAACCCATGAAGATGCAGGTGAGCACGCCGCCGAACGGCAGCAGCAGCTGACCCGTTACGAAGTCGAACCAGTCGAACAGCGTCTTTCCGAACATGCTCAGCCAGGCTCTGTCGCCGAGCGAGAGCGAGCAGAACGCGCCTATCACCGAGCACACCACCGTGACGAGGCGCGCCGCATTCTTGCGGTCGAGGCATGTCTCCTCGCTGAGGAACGCCGTGCTCACCTCGTGCAGCGAAATGAGCGACGTGAGGGCAGCAAGCGAGAGCAGCATGTAGAACATGACGGCTACGGCGGTGCCCACGAGCGGCATTCCGGCGAACGCCTGCTGGAACACGTTGGGCAGAGTGATGAAGATGAGCGATGGACCGCTGTCGGGGCTTACGCCCACGCTGAACGCAGCGGGGAAGATCATGAGTCCGGCGAGAATAGCCACCAGCGTGTCGATGACGGCGATGTTCACAGCCGACTTCAGCAGATGGGTCTCTCGCGAGAAATAGCTTGCGAACGTGCTTATGCAGCCCATGCTAAGTCCCAGCGAGTAGAACGCCTGACCCATTGCGGCGAGAAACACCTTGCCGCTCACCTTCGAGAAGTCGGGCTTGAAGAGAAACTCCACGCCCTTCATTCCGCCGGGCAACAGACACGAACTCACAACCACCACCAACAGCAGCACGAAGAGTGTCGGCATGAAGGCTTTCGACGCGCGCTCGATGCCGCCGCGCACGCCGCGCACGATGATGAAGTGGCAGATGCAGAGTATCGCCACGGTCCATAAAACCGGCTTCACGGGCGATGCGGAGAAGTCGGCGAAATAGTTAGCTATGTACTGGGGGTCGCCGCTCAGCTCGCCCACGCCCGAGGCGAAGATATACTGCAGGCACCAGCCCGACACCACGGCATAATAGCCCGTGATGAGGAAACCCGTGAGCACGCCCATCAGTCCCACGAAGCGCCACGCCTTATGCGTGTCCATGCGCGAGTAGGCGCGTGCGGTGTTGGCTGCTCCGTGTCTGCCGATGATAAACTCGCTCATCATGCAGGGAATGCCGAGCAGCATTATGCACATTATATATATAAGGATAAAGGCGGCGCCGCCGTTGTCGCCCGCCATATAAGGGAAACGCCACACGTTTCCTAAACCTACTGCCGATCCAGCTGTGGCAAGAACCATGCCCAACTTACTTCCAAAACTAACTCTCTCTTGTGTCATCCTTGATACTTTTTTATTGTGTTATTATTACCACTTGTTGTGTTATCATTACAACTTATTGTATTATCATTAACATGCGCACATTCTTTGCGCCTTACAGCTTGCAAAATTACACATTTTTACATTTTCTACAAACAATCGTAAACACAAAACATCGTAGAAGTATACAATTAACAATGCGTCATATACAAAGAAAGGCGACACCAAACAACCCGAAAATCCCTTTCAAGTTGTTTGGCGTCGCCTTGCTATGTTGTTACAGTCGTAAAATATACGCTTATGAATGGCGCTATGCGTTCTTGAATAGCACCCCGATAGCACTTTAAGAGTAGCGCAGAATCTGACCTGGGCGCAGACGCATCGTCTTTGTGATGTGGTTGAGCTTGCAGATCTTTTCTACAGTTACGCCGCGCTTCTTTGCGATGCGGTCCAATGTCTCGCCCTTCTTCACCTTGTGGTAAGAAATCTGGTCGGTAAGACCAGAAGTGGTGCGCTTGTTTGTAGCGTAGTCGTCCGAAGATTTGGTGCTTGCGTAAGTAGAAGAATCCTGCTTACCGCGCAAGCGTGTAGCGTTGGTCGACTCGTTGTCGTATGTCTCTTTGTTGAATGCGTAGTAGTCGCCGGTTACGTCCTGCGCGCGGAAGTCGAACATAAGCGCCGGGTTGAGCGCAACGCCGCAAAGACGTGTTTCGAAGTGGAGATGCGAACCGGTGCTGCGGCCTGTATTGCCGCCGAGACCGATAACCTCGCCCGAACGAACCTCCTGGTTCTCCTCGACGAGCTGCTTTGAGAGGTGGCCGTAGATGGTCTCCAAGCCGTTGTTGTGGCGAATTACGATATACTTGCCGTAGCCGCCTGCCTCGTAGCGCACGATGCGCACCTTGCCAGAGAAGGCAGCGCGGATTGTGTCGCCGATGTACACCTTGATGTCGAGACCCTTGTGCTGGCGTCCCCAACGCGAACCGAAGTTGCTCGTGATGACACGGCTTGTGGTAGGCATGGTGAAGTGGCGGAGGTCTATCTTGTATGTCTCAGGAAGCTCCGTAGCGCGGTGAGCGTACTTGTTGTCCCAGTTGGCGTAGAGGTCTGCAGAGGGCGATTCGAGTTCTTCGCGCATAGTGATGTTGCGAAGCATGATTGTGTCGACGGCTGCCATCTTACGGTCTACCGGCGCCTGGCGTGCAAGAAGGTCTTGTGCGTTGGCGGTTGTAGAAGTAACGGCGAGCAACATCGATATTGCAAATGTCTTAACGATTTTCTTCAAATTCATTCTTCAGGCAGTTTTTTTTTAAAATAGAATGAGTATATCATTCCTTCAAAAAGATGGTCATCGAATTGTAGTATATTCGATATCAGTAGTAGTTAATTTGCAATGTTGGCATAGCATTTTGAACATTGCGTTGCAAAGATACGAAAAAATATTGAATAATATTACATGATTCGCTCTGCATTAACAGTTTTTGTACGAAGTTTAACATTTTCTTTGCTGCTATAAAGCAAAAAAAACAAGCCGACAGACACGCCGTCGTATCAGCCTGTCTGTCAGCTTGTTGCTATGAAATTGCCGCCCAATTGACGTTCGTATCGCGCAATTCGCGCAGTCGGCGCCAGAGCATGGCGTACTCCGACGAGGTGCATGTAGGGTCGGCGTCTATTATCTTCTGAGCTTCTTCGCGTGCAATGGTCATTATCTGTCCGTCGCGCGCTATGTCGGCTATCTTCAGGTCGAAAGCAATGCCGCTTTGCTGCGTGCCTTCGAGGTCGCCTGGTCCGCGCAGCTTGAGGTCGGCCTCAGCGATGCGAAATCCGTCGTTGGTCTCGCACATGATGTCGATGCGCTTGCTCGTCTCGGCGGAGAGCTTGTAGGTGGTGACGAGTATGCAATAGCTCTGGTCGGCGCCGCGTCCTACGCGTCCGCGCAGCTGATGGAGCTGCGAGAGTCCGAAGCGCTGCGAGTCGAGTATCACCATCACGGAGGCGTTGGGCACGTTCACGCCCACCTCGATGACGGTGGTTGCGACGAGAATCTGCGTCTCGCCCGACACGAACTTCTGCATCTCGGCGTCTTTCTCCTTCGACTTCATCTTGCCGTGCACCTTGCTTATCTTGAACTCGGGGAAGATGTCGCACAGCGCGGCGTAGCCTTCCTCGAGGTTCTTGAGGTCGCTCTTCTCGCTCTCGGTGATGAGCGGATAGACGATGTAGACCTGACGCCCGAGTCGTATCTGCTGGCGTATGCCGGCGTAGAGCGATGTCATCTGACTGTCGTACTTGTGTATGGTCTGCACGGGCTTGCGGCCGGGTGGCAGTTCGTCGATTATGCTCACGTCGAGGTCGCCGTAGATGGTCATGGCGAGTGTGCGCGGTATGGGCGTTGCGGTCATCACGAGTATGTGGGGCGGGTTCTCGCCCTTAGCCCAAAGGCGTGCGCGCTGAGCCACGCCGAAGCGGTGCTGCTCGTCGATAACAGCCACGCCGAGTCGCTGGAAGCGCACGGGGTCTTCGAGCACGGCATGCGTTCCGACGAGTATCTTCACCTCGCCGGCTATGAGGGCGTCGAGCACTTCCTGACGCCGTTTGCCCTTCACCTGCCCCGTCAGCAGTTCGACGCGTATGTCGAGACCGCGCAGAAACTCCTGTATCGTGGCGAAGTGCTGCTCGGCGAGTATCTCGGTAGGCGCCATGATGCACGCCTGATAGCCATTGCCGAGCGCTATGAGCATGGTCATGAGCGCCACGAGGGTCTTTCCGCTGCCCACGTCGCCCTGCAGCAGGCGGTTCATCTGACGGCCCGAACGCATGTCGTCGCGTATCTCGTGCACGACGCGCTTCTGCGCACCGGTGAGCTCGAACTTAAGGTTCTCGGAGTAGAAGCGGTGGAAGTCGTCGCCCACCTGCGAGAACACGTAGCCGCGGAACTTGCGGCGATGGTCGGAGGCGTAGCGCAGGATGTTGAGCTGAACGTAGAACAGCTCCTCGAACTTCAGTCGTTCGCGCGCCTTCTGCATCTCGATGGCGTTCTTCGGATAGTGGACGCAGCGCAAGGCTGTGTCGCGCGAGACGAGGTGGCGTGCGTTCACGATGAAGTCGGGCAGCGTCTCGGGTATCGGCTCCGTTATCTTCTGCAGCATCGCCTTCACCATCTTCTCCAAGGCGCGCGACGATATGTTGCGCTTCTTCATCTGCTCGGTAGTGACGTAGTAGGGCTGCATGCCCATCTCGGAGAGCTGCAGTTCGGAGGCGCGTTCTATCTCGGGATGAGAGAACTGGAAACGCCCGCCGTATACCGTGGGGCGTCCGAACACGATGTAGTCTTCGCCCACCTTGTACGTCTTGTAAACGTACTGCGCACCGGAGAACCACACGAGGTCGACCACTCCCCTACCGTCGGAGAAGTGAGCCACGACACGCTTCTTGCGTGCCGACATCTCGAACTCCTCAAACGAGAGTATCCTGCCGCGTATCTGCACGAAAGGCATGTCGCTCTGCAGTTCGTGTATGGCATAGATGCGGCTCCTATCCACATATTTATATGGATAGTACTCCAGAAGGTCGCCCCAGGTGCGCACGCCCAACTCCTTGTTGAGCACGTCCTTCTTGTTGGGGCCGACTCCCGGCAGATACATTATGTCCTGTGAGAGGATGTTCAAAACTCGTACATCATTCCTTTCTTCAACTCCTCAACGACGCCCGCGCCCTTGAACTCCTCGAGAAGTCGGTAGGCGTAGGCGAACGAAGCGCCGGGACCCTTGCCCGTGATGATATTGCCGTCGGCGGTGCAAGGCTCGGCGGTGTATGTGGCGCCCTCAAGCTCTGTCTCGAAGCCCGGATAGCACGTAGCGCGCTTGCCACGGAGCAGCCCGAGATGGCCCAGCACCATAGGCGCAGCGCAGATGGCGCCAATGAGCTTCTGCTGTTCGGCATGGCGAACGAGCGCCGCGCGCACGCCTTCGTGCTCGTCAAGGTTCTTAGCGCCGGGCATTCCGCCGGGCAGCATGAGCAGGTCGGCGTCGCTGAAGTCGGCATCGGCGAACATCATGTCCGCCTTCACCTGCACGCCGTGCGCCGACGCCACCATGTCGGTAGCGTTGATGCTAACAGTCTTTACGTTGAGTCCGCCGCGGCGGAGGATATCTACTGGTGCCAACGCCTCGATATCCTCGAAGCCGTCGGCAAGAAATACGTATGCTTTTGCCATGTCGTATATGTTTACTTGTTGTTGTTCTGCATTCTTCACTTTCGGACGCAGCACGCCGAACGGATCGGCTGTCTTTGCGTCGTCCTCATCCTTTTTCTTAAGCGAATAGAATCGTGCCATGTATGTATCTGTTTATCAGGCAGCGCCGCTTCAACGCACGCCGCCGCTTGTTTCTTTCGATTGCAAATATACCGTTTTTTGGCGAAACTCCGTAAGGTTTCTACTAAAAGTAGCGCGGTGCGACTAAAAAACACATTTCTAAAAATGATTTTTAAAAATATCATTTTTCAAACAATCATTTTCAAAACCTACCCCTCTCTGCCACGAACCGCTTCAGCAGAAACGTCAGGAAGTATGGAAATGTATAGAACTTGCCGTTGAATCCGATATTCTTGTACCCCAACTTGATGCCGTATTTTATATCTGGATACTTGTCTTCTTTCAGCAGATTGTTTAGTGAGGCGGTAGCGTTGTCATTAGCCTTCACCTCTACCGGGATCAAAGAATCGGCATCTCTTACAAAGAAGTCCATTTCGAGTGCGGGTCTGTCGCTGTTGTAGTAATAAAGATTGTAACCCTGCTTCACAAGCATGTCTCCAACTATATTCTCATAGACAGCTCCCTTGTACGTGCCGAGATTCTTGTTAGCCCTCAAGTCCTCTTGAGCTTCTTCGTCAAGAGAAGCAATCAGCAGACCGGTATCCTTGTAGTAAATCTTATAAAGTTTAGGGTCGTAGTTGCCCTTCAACGGAAGCTCCGGCTGATTCAGACAATAGCAGACATTGATGACTCCTGCGTCAGCAAGCCACTCTACACACCCCACATAATCTCTGTTACGTGCGTTCTTGCCTATCTTTGTTATCTGAAAACGCTTGTTCTCTTTGGCAAGGAACGTAGAGATGTGGCTATAGACGGCCTTCACCTTAGCTTTATCCAAGCCTTCTACATACTTGGTGATATCTTCCTCATAGTCTTTCAGCAACTGACGCTGAATAGCCAAAGTACCGCTGAAATTGTTGTTCTTGATATACGAATCTACCACCTCTGGCATACCGCCTATAGTAACATAATCGCGGAAAAGACCGAAAAGAACGTCCATCTGCAAATTGTTTATAGGCTTGACCTCCAACATATTCTGGTAAAGGTCGTCTATAAATTCCTCTGAATACCCTTTTGCCCATAGGAATTCTTCGAAATCCATAGAATGCATCTCGTAATCCTCCTTGTAGCCAACACTGTTCGACTCTATTTCACGATAGTTGATACCCATCAATGAGCCGGAGCAAATTACATCAAACCGACCATCGAGCTTGAAAAACTTCAATGATGTGGCACAATTGGGACATGCCTGCAACTCATCAAAAAAGAAAAGCGTATCACCGGGTATGAACTTCAATTCAGGATTAAGCAAGGAGATGTTCTTCAGAATCGCATCAACTTCAAACCCATCTTCAAAGATATCCCTATACCTCTTTTGCTCTACAAAATTAATCTGAATAACACATTGATAGTTCTGGCTGGCAAACCATTCAATAGAACGAGTCTTGCCAACCTGTCGGGCACCTTTAATAATAAGTGGTTTACGGTCTGGATTGTTCTTCCATTCCAACAAGTAGTTATCTACCTTTCTTTTGAGCAGTTTATCCATATTCCGATTCATTTATTATATGTGCAAAGATAACACTTTTCACATAATCCACACTATAAACACCAAAAATTTCACATAATCCGCACTATAAACACCAAAAAATTCACATAATCCGCACTGTAAACACCCAAAAATTCACATAATCGCACTATTGGAGCCCGTTTTTTCATCTTAATTGACTCAATTAGCTTTACAACTAAGACCGAAAATAGTCAACTCAACGCTTTAACCCAAGATGTCCAAGTTGTTTTTTTGCACGTTAATAGATGTTACTAAATTCAAACGCACTATAAAATAAACTTAAATACCAAAGTTTTTTCGACTGTCGCTTGCAGTAACTATTCAGCGAAAGGGCATGGCGGGGTATCAAGCCTCAAATAAGGCTTGA
>ERZ1504835.117-NODE-117-length-19836-cov-4.699864_pt1 | contig 19836 bp, 10 predicted proteins | sample MGYA00572106_ERZ1504835 | MGnify/ENA primary metagenome ERZ1504835 (study PRJEB39906, sample SAMEA3182106) | gut metagenome | biome: human; feature: gut; material: Stool; isolation source: human stools | place: Canada | collected 2013-02-26 ...
ACTTGTAAAAAAAAACAAGTGTTGACAAGAAAAAGTTAGCAAAATATTTTGCCGAACCACCGAAATTGCTTACCTTTGCACCGCTTTACAAAAGCACGGGATGTAGCGCAGTTGGTTAGCGCACGCGTCTGGGGGGCGTGAGGTCGCAAGTTCGAGTCTTGTCATCCCGACCTGATACGGGGTAGAATGTTCAACATTCTACCCCGTTTTTTGTATCTGTAGGATTGTATGGTAACAGTAAAAATCGTAAATGTTCCTAACACATGAAATCGTTATAACACTAACGATTAAGTACGTGAAAAAATCCTCCATATCTGCCAGCATTGCCGTAACCTGCACATTATTAATGCAATAATGGCTGGTAGATATCACGCAAAAAAGCGATATCTACCAGCCATCTGCCAGCTTATCTGCCAGCTTATCGCAAGCTGCTGGGGTTTATATCAAATTCGTCCTTGAAGCACTTGTTGAAGTACGAGGGAGAGGTGAAGCCAACCTCGTATGCAATCTCGGAAACACTCTTTTCGGTCTTTTCCAACAGCTGACGAGCCTTCGTGAGTCGCGCCTTGCGTAGCAGCTCTACCGGCGTCTGACCCGTCAGAGCCTTCACCTTTCTATATAGCTGCACGCGCGAGAGTCCTATCTCTTCGCCCAAGCGCTCCACCGAGAAGTCGCTGTCGCCGAGATTCTGCTGGATAGCCGAGCGCAGTCTGCCCACGAACGACTTGTCGGCTGCGTTCAGCTTCTCTTCTTCCTCCGCCTCCTGCTTGTCGCTGGCGAACACCGACCGCAGCATTACGCGCGAACGCATCAGGTTTTCGATGCGCGAGAGCAGCACCTGACCCGAGAACGGCTTCGTGATATACGAGTCGGCGCCCGTGTCGTAGCCCTCCTTGCGCTGTTCTGAGAGCGAGCGTGCCGTGAGCAGCACCACCGGAATATGGCTTGTTGCGGTGTCCGCCTTCAGTCGTTTTGTGAATTCCAAGCCGTTCATCACCGGCATCATCACGTCGCACACCACCAGTTTCGGCACCTCGCGGCGTGCTTTCTCCAAGCCCTGCTCGCCGTTCGTAGCCTCCGATACGTTGTACTTGTCCTGCAGAATAGATCGCAGGTAGGCACGCATGCCGTTGTTGTCGTCGATGATGAGCACGAGCGGACGCTCTGCGTCGAAGTCCTCGGCGTTCGTAATGCGGTCTGAGTTCTCTTTCGGTGTGCTGTCGGTGGCAATATAGTTGTCGTCCACCAGCCCCTTCTCCGCCTGAGTTGCAGCCGGCGCATCCTTTGCAGGGTCGTAACCGGGCTGCGAGTCGGGCAACGTGATGACGAATGTTGTACCCTTGCCATCCTCGCTTTCGGCGTGAACGTCGCCGTGGTGCATGTCTATGTACGCCTTCACGAGCGACAGACCGATGCCTGTACCGCCGATGGCGCCCTTCGCCTGGTAGAAGCGCTCGAAGAGATGCGGCAGCTCCTCAGCCGGAATGCCCTTGCCCGTGTCGGCTATGCGCAGCGTGTAGCTGTGGTCGCTGTGTATCAGCGAGATGCTGATGCTTCCTTTCTCGGGCGTATACTTCAGTGCGTTCGACATTATATTAAAGTATACATGCTCCATCTTGTTGCGGTCGGCAATCAGCATCGCATCGTTCTCCACGCCCGACACATCCACGCGTATCGTTATGCCGCGGCGTGCCGCCACCGTGCGGAAGTCCTCAGTCCATGTCGTCAGTTCCTGCTGCAGGTAGAAGCGGTTGAGGTGCAGCTCAGCCTTGTTGTTCTGCACCTTGCGGAAGTCGAGAATCTCGCCCACAAGTTGTATCAGTATTCGCGTGTTGCGCTGCACCATCTCCAGCATCGAACGCTGCCCACCCTTTATCGTCGGGTCTTCGAGCAACTGTTCTGCAGGTCCGGCGATGAGCGTCAGCGGTGTGCGCAGTTCGTGACTCATGTTCGTGAAGAACTGCAGCTGCGTCTGCGTCATTTCCTCCATCTCCGCCGTCATTCGGCGCTGCTCGTCCATCGAGGCTTTCAGCTGTCGGTTGATGCGGGTACGTGTGAAGAACGCGTAGACGGCTGCGGCGCACATCACGATGAGCAGCACCACGAATACGAGCAACACGAGCAGGTAGATGCGCTGCGTGTTGAAGTCGTTGGCAGCCTTGTCCACACGCGAGCGAAGCGTAGAGAGATGGTCCTGCTGTCTTACCGTCTCGTCGTACTGCATGAGCAGCACACGAGCGTTGTTGCGCGTCACGAGTGCAGACGAGAGCTGGGTCTCTCTGTTGTATTTCTTTCCCGTCAGTATGTTTATGGCGAGCTGCATCACCTCATCGCCGCGAGTGGGGTAGGTGTATGAGGCGAAGAGCGTGCCGTTGTTCACGAGTTCCATGCCTCCGCCATTCTGCGGCATGGCGTCGATGCCGCAGAATTTTATGTGCGAGAGGTCGAGTCCGTGCTTTTCGGCGGCGCGGCGTGCGCCCATTGCCATGCGGTCGTTATGAGCAAACACGCAGTCGAACTCGTTGTGCGGTTTCGAGAGCAGCGAGTCGATGGCGCGGAATGCGCCCTCCTCAGTCCAGTCGGCGTTCAGCTGTTCCACAATGCTCAGTCCCGGTCGGCAAGCCACCAAGCTGTCGAAGCCCTGCTTGCGCTCTATCGCCGGCGACGACGTAGAGAGTCCGCACAGCTCCAGTATGCGTCCACCGTCGGTGAGTGCGCCAGACAGATATTCGCCCATCGAACTGCCTATCTCCTTATTGTCCGCGCCGATATACGCTGTGTACTTGTTCGACCGTGTGCGTCGGTCGAAGATAATCACCGGTATGCCCTTTTCGTATGCGCGGTCTATCGCAGGCGATATGCTCACCTGACCCGGCGCCACGATGAGCAGGTCTACACCCTCGTCCACGAACTTGTTTATCTGTTCGGTCTGCAACTGCACGTTGTCGTTAGCCGAACTGATGCGCAGGTCTACATCGTTGTAGTAGAGTGCGGCGATGCGCAGCTCCTCGTTGAGCTTCTCGCGCCACACGTCTTCCGAGCATTGCGACACGCCTATGACGAAGCGCTTCGGCTGACTGGTGCATGAGATTATCAGTGGGAGCAGAAACAGAAGGAGATACTTGCAGAATCTGCGTGCTGAGTGTTTCATTAGATATGTTGTTTTTAAGTTGTTTGTATTTATCGGGGTAGGAAAAACCACGCTTCCTACTATTTGTTTGAACTTTATCGCTTAAATTCGCTGCAAATATAGCAAAAATAATGCATTTGTGCATATTATTCAAGCATTTTTGTTTCATGCAACATAATTACAACAGCGTGAACGATATGTTGAATATTGGTTGGTTGCTTATTTCTATCTTTGCAATGTCAAAAGGAAAAAACATTGAAAGACCGTAAGGCTTCAAATCTTTAAAGAAAACACATCTAACGAAAATGCATAGATTGGATAATGATATAGATTGTTAATAGATTTTGATTAGTATAGTTGTTTAAGTATAGTTGATTAGGTTAGTAAGTAGTTAGTTAGTAGATTGATAATCGGGACACAATACTTTGTAAAAACACATAGGGCTGCATCAAGACTCTCCAAGCAGAGTTTTGATGCAGCTCTTTTTTTTATCTCTTTGTATTAAGTAGATGCGTTCTCTTTACATTAATAAGACAAGTCGATTGCAACCGGATACACACGGTATGGATCGAAGTATTCCATGCAGCTGTTCACCATTGCCTGCAAATCAGCCTTGGCAACACCATGGAAGACCTGCTTGCCGTTTATCTTGACAGTTACTGGCTTCTTGAGGTCCACCAGCTGTTCGTTGAGATACACTCTCAGTCTGCCACCGGTAGCTATAGTGTAGTTGCGATTGAACTTCAGGTCGATGCCCCACATCTTGTCCTTCATCGTCGTAACGTATTCAACATTACTTACCTTGATAGAAACCACGTTCTTGTCGATATCCATCTCGTAGTATGTTCTTGCCTCTGACGGTCGTGCCAGCACCTGCAGGTTATAGAATCCCGAACGATGTCTGCCATCCATCTCGAAGTCCTCCCAAAGCACCGTCTTTGGATACGGATTGCGCACAAACTGCTTGAGCCAAGGTGTGGTCAGTCCGTAAGTGATGTGGTGCTGCATGCCAGGCAAGAGGTTGATGCGATGGCGGAAGATGGGCGTGTTGTCCACAGCCAACGGACGAGCCAGCTGCACAGAGTCGAAAGCCACCTGAGTGAACCATGTGAGGTCGTTGCGATAAAATCCCGTGTCATCAGCACCCGTAAGCAGCGAGAAACCTATATTGGCGCAGTTCTCTACCGGCGCATTCTTCAGAGGCTCGCCACCTGCCATCGGACCTGCCGCCGCCCAATAGTCGGCGTAGAACGAGGCGAGACGCTGACTGCCATAACCGCCCTCGCTGATGCCGAACACGTAGAGTCGGTTGGCATCCACCTCGCCGCTCGTCAAACCCAAACGAATAAGCTTTTCGAAGGCATACTGCTTCGACAGATGCCACCAGCGATAGTATTCGCCCTCGTTCGGAATCTGCGGAATGAAATAGATAGAAGGCGCATCCTTGAAGCCGAGACCCAGTTCGATACCATTCGCCCATTCTCTGTCCTTCGAGCCCGAACCGTGTGTGTATAGGAAGAGCGGGTATTGACCATTGGCAGCCACACCCTTTTTGCCGTAATAATAAGGCATGACCGCATTAGGCTCCAGGCATTGCGGCAAGTGCCAGGCGCTGTTCTTCGCCAGCTTCAGTTCGGCAGGCTCTATGAGCTTCTCCTCCTGCAGCGCATTGTTCGCCTCGCACCATGCTGTCCAAACCATCTTCTGATAGTTGGCTATGTCCTTGTTCTTTATTGCTGTCTGAAGCTCAGTGTCGAGAGGAGTGTTCTTAGCGTAGTCGGCCTTGCCGTCCTGCTCCAATGCTTTCTGCTGCGCTTGAAGCGACTGCTCGAAGTAGTCGTTCACCTTTTTCTGCAAGTCCTGCGATTGCGCCGTTGTGTGAGTAGAATAGGTTAGTGAGGCAATAGCCATCACCGCATAAATCATTTTTTTCATATTTATAAAATGCTATTTGATGTTGATTGACAATGTCTCCTTTGGCAGACCATCAGCCGACACGCTCAGCGTAGCCTTGCCCTGCTTTGTGCCTTCCATCACGACAACCAGCTCGCCACTGAAGAGCGGCATCTCCGTCGAGTTGAACGCCACGAGCGATGTTGCGTCGCCGTTGCAAGCCGCACGGAACTTCGCTGCGCCCGTCACCTCGAACTTCATCTTGTTCGTAGCCGTCGGACACGGCGTGCCGTCCTTGTCCACTACCGACACCTTCACGAACGCCAGATCCTCGCCCTTGGCAGCGATGCTGCTGCGGTCGGCTTCGAGCACGATGCGTGCCGGCTCGCCCGCCGTGCGCACCGTCTGTTCGCCCATCACCGATCCGTCGTAGTTGTAAGCCACCACCTTCATCTCGCCCGGCTCGTACTTCACGTTGTTCCAGCGCAGGCGGTAGCGGTCGAGGCGTGTGTTGGGGTTCTTCACTATTCTGCCCTGACTCTGTCCGTTCACGAACAGTTCAGCCGACGGCGCATTGGTGTAGCAGTAAACCGGCGTCACCTCGCCCTCGCGTCCCGGGAACGTCCAGTGGGGCAGCACGTGCAGCGTGTTCACGTCCGTGCGCCAGTGCGAGCGGTACAGCCAGAAGCGGTCTTTCGGCAGTCCGGCGAGGTCGCAGATGCCGAAGTAGCTCGAACGCGACGGCCAGTATTCGTCGTACGGCGACGGCTCGCCCAGATAGTCGTAGCCCGTCCATACGAACTCGCCTATCACATAGTCGCGGTCGTCCTGCATACGCCAGTCGTCGTCCGGCAAATTGCTCCACGGACAATACTCCACGTCGTACGACGAGCACTGTCCGTCGGCGTACGTCTTCGAGTCTGACGGCTCCACGGGGAACTTATACACGCCGCGCGAGCTCACCGTCGACGCCGTCTCCGAACCAAGCAGGAATCCCTTCGGCAGTTGCTTTATGTTGTTGTCGTACTTATGCACGCGATAGTTGAAGCCCGGCACGTCCATCACCTGCGCGAAGCCCGATGCGAGCGCCGCTTCAGCCTGGTCCATGCCCTGCGTCACGGGTCGTGTAGGGTCGTACTTGTGGCAGAGCGCCTGCAGATGTTCGCTTATTTTGCGACCTTCTTCGCTCCATTGCTCAGGTATCTCGTTGCCGATGCTCCACATAACGATAGACGGATGGTTGCGGTGGTTGCGCACGAGGTTCTCTATGTCGCGGTCAGCCCACTCCTCGAAGTTCAGCGCGTATCCGTTCTTGCATTTCGGGTATATCCACATGTCGAAGCTCTCCGCCATCACCATCATACCCATCGAGTCGCACACCTCCATCTGCCACGTTGACGGCATGTTGTGCGCCGTGCGTATGGCGTCACTTCCCATGTCCTTCATCGTGCGAATCTGACGGATGAGCGCCGCTTTGTTCACGGCTGCGCCCAGCGGACCGAGGTCGTGGTGCAGACACACGCCCTTTATCTTGCGCTGCTTCCCGTTCAGCTGAAAGCCGTCATACTGCGCCACACTTACCGTGCGTATGCCCACCTTCTGCTGTGTCTGGTCTACGAGTCGGTTGTTGCGGTAAAGACGTGTGACGAGCTTATATAAATAAGGTGTCTCTGGCGACCATAGCTGCGCGTTCTCAACCGTAAGGCGTTCCTCGGCGTCGCTTGTTGTCTTTGTCTGCGCTACCGTCTTGCCCTCGTTGTCGATGAGCAGGTTCTCCACTACGAGCCCTTTCTCCGCATTGTTGATGTTCGTGCATACGATCACCTCCGCCTTGCCGTCCGCAATCTGTTCGGTGCGGAAGTAGCTTCCCCACGGGTTTATGCTTGCGCGGTCGGCGGTCGTTACGAGCTGAACGGGTCGGTAGAGTCCGCCGCCGGGGTACCAGCGCGAACTCTCCTCGCGGTTGTTGAGGCTCACGCTGATTTCGTTCTTGCCTTTCTTCAAGAACGGCGCCGCATCCACGCGGAAGGCGTTGTAGCCGTACGCCCAGTGACCAGCCAGCTTGCCGTTGATGTACACGTGCGGGTCAGCCATAGCGCCGTCAAACTCCAGCACGGCGGTCTTTGGCAGACGCTTTATGTCGATGGTAGTCTTATAATAGCCGCGACCTATCCAGGGCAGAGCGCCCGAACGTCCCGACTTCTCCGTCTTCTCCGTCTCGCCGTTCTGCGCGATAGCCACATACTGCAGGTCCCATTTCTTGTCGAACGGTCCGTTTATAGCCCAGTCGTGCGGTATTGTCACCGACTTGTAGTTGATGCTGTCGCGTGAGAACTGCCATTGGCGCAGGTTCTGCGTCGTGCGCTGCGCCGAAGCCGAGAGGGCTGACAGAAGAGCGAGAGATATTAATGTTGATTTGTTCATGTTTTTAAAGATGTTGAGATGGTGAGGTGTTGAGATGGTGAGAGTTGAGAGTTGAGAGTTGAGAGTTGAAAGTTGAGAGTTATGATATGCAATACAATCTCTATATTGAATAAAGAAAGACAACTGCAAAGGTAATCAAAACTCTCAACTTTCAACTCTCAATTCTCAATTATTTAAAAGCATCCAGCGCCGCCGTCGGTTTGCCGTTTGCGTCCGCCGTCTGACCGGTTTGCGTCCGCCGCCCGATCGGATTGCGTTCGCCGTCCGATCGGATTGCGTTCGGTGTCCGATGACATAAGTCCTACGTTTGGACGACTTTCCTTTACACTTTCCACTGCCCACAGCCCACTTCTTGCTTATTTAAAACCTACTACTTATGCTTTAATGTGTTAGAACTTCAGACCCACGCTGAGCGTGTATGCTAAAAAACATACGGCATCACGCCGAACGATTACTCGCACGGGTGATGCCGTATATACGTTTTTTTCAGTATTGTAAAATAGCTCCTTTGCTACTTCAGGTTATAGACAGCGTATTTCGCCCTGCCTTTGACCATGACCTTGTTGTAGGGCTTGGTCGGGAATACGAGGTTGGTCATAGCCATGCGACCTTCTGCGTCGAACGCCTCGATGCTGCAGCGGTCGATGAACACTCTGAGCTGAGTCATCTTGCCGTGAACCGGAGCCGTTGTGACGGCAGAGAAGTCGTCGCTGAAGTCCTTCAGTCCGCTCTTTGAGCGGTCGACGGTGAACGTGCGAATCTTGTCGTCGTAGACCATCACCACCTTCTCGCCTTTTTCGTTCAAGAGAGTGATTGTGGCTGTGCCCTTGAGTGTAACCACCAGTTCGCACGACTCGCTCAGCGTCTTTGTAGACTTCTTCGGGCGAGCTACTGTCAGCTCGGGCGACGGAGTTACGCCGCAGTAGGTGTTGCCCTGATACTCGTAGAGGTCGAGGTCGCGCGGAATGGAGTTGCCCGAGCGATACTGCATTGTAGGCACCTGATTGGCATACTGCCAGTTGCTCATCCATGCCATAGCCACGTGGCGACCGTTAGGAGCGTTGTCGAAGGTAACGGTAGCGTAGTGGTCCTTGCCGTAGTCCATCCAGCGTGTCACCTCAGGCGCTGTCTCGCATGTGAACTTCTTACCGTCGAAGTCGCCTACGAAATACTGTGTAGCCGAACCACCGAACGGGCCACCGGGGTTGACGTTGCACATGAGAAGCCACTTATATGTGTCGGTGCCGCGCACGCGCAGTTTCATAAGGTCGGGACACTCCCATACGCCGCTGTGGTTGCCGTATTCGGCACCGAACTGGCTCTCGAGTTTCCAGTCCTTAAGGTCGTCAGACGAGTAGATGTCCATGTGCTGACCCTCGGCAAGAATCATGTTCCACTTCTTGATGTCGTCGTTCCAGAACATGTGCGGGTCGCGGAAGTCGGGTGTGCTGCTTGTGATTATGGGGTTGCCCTCGTGTTTTGTGAACGTCATGCCGTTGTCGTTGCTGTAAGCGAGGCTTTGCGTCTGGTTCTCGCCAGCCGATGTGTACATAGCCACTACGGCATCCTTACCGAATCCGGCAGTATTGTTGTGGTCTACCACAGCCGAACCAGAGAATATAGTGCCCCATGCGTCAGGCTCAATAGGCGTACCCTCAAACTTCCAGTGCATGAGGTCGGTAGACGTAGAGTGACCCCATGTCATGTTCTCCCACTGCGATCCGTACGGTCTCGTGGGCTCGGAGATGTGTATAAGAGACAGGGTTGTACTGGAAGTAGAGATTCCATACGCCGTCCTTGTAGAACATGCCGTTCGGGTCGTTCATCCATCCGTAAGTAGGAGTGTGGTGGTAGACGGGGCGATACTGCTCGCGGTTGGAGAGGTCGAGCGAGTCGGCGTACTTCATGTTCTTCCAGCAGGTGAAGCTCGCGATGCCGCCATCGTTGCGGTAGGTGCCGTTCACGTGGATGTCGAAAGAGATATTGCTGTTCTCCTTATACTCGTCGAGGAAGAACGGCACATAATAGTCGATGTGGTTCGAAGCCAGACGTATGTTGAACGCCTTCACCTGGTTGTTGCCGTCTATGACCTTCACGTTGCACATCTCAGCCTTCTCCTGCACCGGCAAGAGCAGGTATTTCTGCGATTTGTCAACACGATAGATGCAGTGGTTGCTACTGAGAAAATGGGTCTGCTGCGCCGAGGCTGTCATTGCAAGTCCTACGAGAAGCGACGCTGCCGCTGTGCGGCTGAAGAAAGATTTGTCCATATTTTATATAGGTTTTTAGAATAATCGAAATTGCCGAGTTGGTAGACTCTCGGTTTCTGCTGCAAAATTAAGCTATATGTCTAAATCTGTATAACATTTATGTTTCCTAAAATTGCAGAAAACAGCGTATGAAACAATTATTGAGCGAATTGTTTAAAATATTGTGTACACTTTTCGATAAATTACTTAACTTTGCTAACGAAAGCATTAAAACCTTACATGTATTTATGAAAACCAGAATCTCTAATACATTATTTATATTATTAGCGACGCTTGTTACGCTCAGCGGTTGCACCAATCACTATAAATATAAGATAGGTGTATCGCAGTGCGTAGGCGGTGCGTGGCGCGATAAAGCCAACGTAGAGATGCTCTCAGCGCAGCACCTCTACGACAATGATGTGAAGGTGATAATAAAGAACGCCGACAACAACAACGAACGCCAATGTCTGCAGATAGACAGTCTTGTGGACGAGGGCGTCGACTTGCTTGTGGTTTCGCCTAATGACTACCATGCTCTGAATGGCAGTCTGCAACGCGCTCGCGAAAAGAACATCCCTATTGTTTTCTTCGACCGCACTACAGCATTGAAAGACTATACCGCTTATATCGGCGGCGACAACGTTGAGGCAGGACGCAAGATGGCGGAGTATGCAGTTTTGCTATGCCGTGACAGCGTTAAGACTGACGGACGACGCCCTATTGTGCTGGAGATGACCGGACCGCTCGCAATATCGCCTGCCGCACAGCGCCACGCCGGATTTAGCGAAGTCATCAGCAAAAATCCGTCAATAGACTATCGTCATGTGCCAAGTCAATGGTCGTATGACGACTGCAAGCGCATTATGCGTGAATGGCTGGAGAATGGCAAGGCGGTAGATGTAGTGTTCTGTCACAGCGACCTTGCTGCTGTGGGAGCTTACGAGGCTGCAAAAGAGTTGCACAAAGAGCGTGAGATACGCTTTCTTGGCATCGACGGACTGCCGGGCGAGGGTCTTGACGCTGTGCAGAACGGACAGCTCGCTGCCTCGTACATATATTCTACGCATGGCGAGGAAGTGATAGCTCTCGCTCTGCGCATACTTGAGGGTAAGCCGTTCAAGCGTACGAACAACCTGAAAAGCATTGTCGTCACGCCGCAAAACGTGGCAGACATAGCGCTGAGCAGCCACTCGCTGCAGAAGCAGAACTCCTATCTCGCCACCATACAGACAAAGCTTGAGACCTATCTCGGCTTCTACCACATACAGCGCGCGCTGCTCATAGTGTCGCTGCTCGTCATCCTGCTGCTGGCTGTAGCCGTGTTCACTACATGGCGTGCCGTGCGCGCCACACGTCGTGCCAACCGCCGCATGCGCGAACTGAATGATGAGCAGACTCGATTCTTCACCAACGCATCGCACCTGTTGCGCACGCCGCTCACGCTTATAGCCGGACCGGTCAAACAACTTGCAGAAGGCAAGGGCGACCGGCAGCAGCTCGTGGGCATCGTGCAGCGCAACGTAGAACAGTTGCAGCGCCTTGTGAGCGACGTGCTGCTGTTCCGCCGCGAGAACAGCGCCACCGTTGACGACACTACCGTAGCTACCGACGAGCAACTCCTCGCAAGTCGCAAGGCAGTGCAGGAGAGTCGTCACGACACACTTATCAACGACAATGCCGAAGAACTCGCCACGGTGCTCATCGTCGACGACAACGCCGATATGCGTGCTTATCTGCGCACGTTGCTGCTCGACCGCTATTATGTTATAGAAGCTGCCGACGGACAGAGCGGACTGAAGCTCGCGGTGGAGAGTGTGCCCGACATCGTAGTGTCGGACGTGATGATGCCCGTAATGGACGGACTCACGTTCTGCACCCGTCTTAAGCATCACGAGGCAACAAGCCACATTCCCGTGTTGCTGCTTACAGCACGCAGCAGCGAGCAGCAGTACATCGAAGGATTGCAGACTGGTGCCGACATATACATGACAAAGCCGTTCAGCGCCGACTTGCTGCTTGCCAACATCGCCTCGCTGCTTGCCAACCGTCAGAAGCTGCGCCAACTGTTCAACACTCAAAACCTCAATACTCAACACCTCAACACCACACCATCTCAACATTCAACATTCAACACTCAACATTCAACATCCTCTTCGCCCGACCGTCGCTTCCTCGATGCCTTCCTCAAGGCAATGGAGAAGCACATGTCGAATACCAATCTCAAGATAGAAGATCTGGGCGGCGAAGTAGGACTCTCGCGTGTGCAGCTCTATCGCAAGGTGAAGGCGCTTACGGGCATGACTCCCGTCGAGATTTTGCGCGAGACACGACTCAAGCGCGCCATGCAGCTGCTCAAAACAACAGATAAAACAGTATCAGAAATAGCTAACGAAGTGGGATTTGCCACCCCGGGCTACTTCTCCTCATGCTTCAAAAAGCAGTATGACAAGTATCCGACAGATGTCAGAGAGGAGATGAAGGTTTAGCTTTTCGTGAAAAATATAAAAAAAAACTCAACGTTTTTGACTATTTAGTCAACGATTGTTGCATGTAACATGAGTGATATTTTGTGAACGATTCATGAAATATCACTCATCTTTTGTTTTATAACTTTGCAACCGTAAAACTTAAACCCACAACAAAAAACGTAAAACTTATGAAAAAAGCAAAAGTAGCTTTAGTAGGTATGCTCATGCTCGCTGGGTCAGGCGCATATGCTCAGACCAACGGCATCGGTGGAACAGTGACCGACAACGCCGGTGAACCTATTATCGGTGCATCGGTTAAGGTTAAGGGCTCCACGAACATGGGTACAGTGACGGATATCGACGGCAACTTCAAACTTGACGTGAAGCCAGGCGAAACTCTTATCATCTCTTATATAGGTTGTAAAGACCAGGAGGTGAAGGCAGGCGAAAACCTCAAGATTGTGCTTCAGGACAACTCGGAGGTTCTCGGCGAAGTGGTAGTAACGGGTTATCAGGTGCAGCGCAAGGCCGACTTGACGGGTTCTGTATCTGTAGTAAGCACCAAAGATCTCAAGTCGACAGCCGACACAGATCCGATGCGTTCGCTTCAAGGCAAGGTGCCGGGCATGACTATCACCACCGACGGTTCGCCAATTGGTACCGGTACGGTTCGCATTCGTGGTATCGGTTCGTTCAATTCTTCTCAGGATCCTCTCTTTGTTATCGACGGTGTGCCTACCACCACAACCCTCAACTCGCTCAACATGAACGATATTGAGAGTATGCAGGTGCTCAAGGATGCTGCTTCGGCATCTATCTATGGTTCGCGTGCTGCCAATGGCGTAATCATCATCACCACAAAGCATGGCAAGAAGGGTAGCAAGCTGAATGTAGACTTCTCAGCAAACCTTACTGCTCAGTTCTACAACTCGCAGTCGATGATGAAGCTCTGTAACACCTCAGAGTATGCAACGGCAATGGCTCAGGCTGCACTCAACGATGGTCTCGACCCCGTGGCTTATGCCCACAACTATGGTCTTGACTTCAATGCCTCTACCGGCCGCACCATCAAGGCATACGATCCTGCCTCAAAAAGCTATAAGACATATACCGTAAACGGTGCATACGACGGCTATATCAATGCAAAGAAAACAATGCGACTGTCTGACACCGACTGGCTTGACGAGATTTCGCGCACCGGTTTCATGCAGAGCTACGACCTCTCTTTGTCGGGTGCTACCGACAAGTTCACTGGTCTTTTCTCTGCAGGCTACAAGAAGAACGACGGTATCTTGAAGTATTCTAACTTCGAGAACTTCTCTGCCCGATTCAACTCTACATACAATGTGAACAAGATTGTAAGTGTAGGCGAGAACGCTACGGTTACTTACTCGAAGCAGGTAAATAGCGCACCGATGGAGAATGCGTTGAAGATGTCGCCTACGGTGCCCGTATACGAAGAAGACGGCACTACATTCGCTGGTCCGGTGGGTGGTATGAGCGACCGTCAGAACCCTCTGCGCGAGATGTACATGAACCGCGACAACGCACTGAAGATATGGCGTGTGTTCGGCAATGCCTATGTAGATGTGAAACCGCTGAAGGGTCTTGTGCTCCGTTCTAATTTCGGTCTCGACTACTATCATTCGTTCATTCGCTCGATGAACCACACGTTCAAGTCGGACATCGTGAACAACAACATACCGAGCACTACACTCACTGCCCACGACGATGTGCGCTGGACATGGAGTAACACAGCCAACTACAACTTCAAGATTGCACGCGACCACGACTTCACGGTGCTTGCCGGTATGGAACTTCACAGGCAGACCGTAGAGGATATGGGTGCGTATGCCCAGAGCTACGTGATAGAGGACAAGGACTATATGTGGCCTGATGCCGCTACGGGTATTGAGCGCGCTACGGGTATCGGCTCTGGCTACTCGCTGGCTTCGTTCTTCGGTAAGGTCGACTACAACTGGCAGGATCTTATCCTTGCTTCGTTCACCATACGTCGTGACGGCAGCTCGCGTTTCGGCAAGAACAATCGCTATGGCAACTTCCCTGCAGCTACTTTGGGCTATCGTCTTTCGAAGAACCTCAAAGCAAACTGGATTGACGATCTTAAGATTCGTGCCTCATGGGGTAAGACTGGTAACCAGGAGATTTCAAACACAGCTCGCTACGGCTTGTATGTAGCCGACTACGGATTAGACCGTGTTACATCTACCGCTTACGATCTCTATCGTCAGGGTACAGGCGTCTTCCCGTCAGGTTTCCGCGCAACTCAGACTGCGAACGACAACTTGAAGTGGGAGACAACAATACAGTATAACGTTGGTGCCGACTTCTCTTTGCTCAGCCAGGAACTCTACGGATCGGTTGATGCTTATATTAAGGATGTAAAGGACATGCTTATCTCGCCGGCATTCCTCGGAGCAGTGGGCGAGGGCGGTTCTACATGGTCGAACGGTCCGTCGCTTCGCAACGTGGGTATGGAGGCAAGCGTGGGCTACCGCCACATCACTAAGTATGGTCTGCGCTACGACGTGACTGCCAACATCGACTTCTTCCGCAACAAAGTGACGTATCTGCCTTCTACCACAACCGGCTCGTATGCACACACAGTGAAGGAGAACCTCGTGCAGTCGAAGAAGCCTTACGGCTCTATCGTGGGCTACGTTGTAGATGGACTCTTCCAGAACAGCGAGGAGGCAAAAGCCTCTGGTCAGCCTAACGCTCGTGTGGGCGGATTGAAGTATGCCGACCTCGACCACAGCGGCACTATCGACGCAAAGGACCAGACATGGATATTCGATCCGGTGCCCGACTTCAACTGGGGTCTTAACGTGCAGCTCGGATACAAGAACTTCGACCTCTCTATGTTCTTCCAGGGTGTATGCGGCGTAGATGTTTACAACAACCAGAAATTCCAGACCGACTTCTGGAGCCTCACCGACGCCGGAAGCAACAAGGGCAACCGTATGCTTGGCGCTTGGACCGAGGACAACACTTCTTCTAAGATACCGGCGCTCACAACCAACAACACCGGTGACGAGGGACGCGCCTCTACTTACTTCGTAGAACACGGCAACTGGATGAAGCTCCGCACGCTGCAGCTTGGCTACAACTTCAGCGACTCGCTCCTGAAGAAGCTCCACATGACATCGGCTCGTGTATATGTTTCTGGTCAGAACCTCTTCACATGGAAGAGCAGCAGCTTCACTATCTCCGACCCCGAGAACCCCAACTGGGCATATCCTCACTCTTCATCAGTGTCGTTCGGACTGCAGCTCAGTTTCTAAGGAGCTATTGATATTACAAAGAAGTCAAAACAATTTAAAGAATCAGAACAATGAAAAATTTATATAAATATATATTTGCAGCGATGCTCACGCTCGGCACTGTAACATCGTGCAGCGATTTCCTCGACGACTCTCCGAAGGGCGTAGTCGATCAGGACAAGGCTTTCAAACTCCCCGACGACATGGTCAATTCGGCATACGCCATGCTCGGCGACTGCTGGTACTCTTATCCGTTCAACCTCTGGCCTTACGGCGATTTGTCGTCAGACGACTGCTTGAAGGGCGGATCGGGCACTACCGACACTGGCTATCATCCGATGGAGATTTGGTCGACCATGACTTCTACACCGGGCGAGTTCGACGAACTTTGGTATCGCCTCTACTGTGCTGTTAGCCGCTGCAACCGCGCGCTCTTGTCGCTTGAGCAGTATGGCAATGAGAAACTTGGTGAAGAGACATGCAAGCAGCGTGTGGCAGAGGTGAAGTTCCTGCGCGCCCACTTCTACTTCAAGCTCATCACCATGTTCCGCCAGGTGCCTTGGATTGACGAGAACGTAATGAAGAACAATCTTCAGGAGAAGACCCGCAACGACGAGTTTACATACCAGGAGTTGTTCGGCAAGATAATAAACGACTTCAAGGAGGCATACGACGTGCTGCCCGAGATGCAGAAAGACCAGAACCGCGTCAACCGCGTTGCTGCTGCGGCATATCTCGCCAAGTGCTATCTGACGCTTGCCTACGGCGACGGCTACGAGGCAACCAACGGCTACGACCACGTCAACAAGGAGTATATGCAGAAGGTGATCGAATACACAAACGTGGTGAAGAACTCGCCTTACTTCGGCTATCTTGAAGACTATGGCGACATCTTCCTGCCCGAACATAAGAACAGCAAGGAGAGTGTGTTCGCTGTGCAGACTTCCGACTACAAGGACGACAATACCACCTTCGGACGCGCCAACTGGAGCAACGTGCTCAACGGTGTTTGGGGAATGTGGTCGTGCGGATGGGACTTCCACAAGCCGTCGCAGGACCTCGTGAACGCCTTCAAGACAAAGAACGGACTGCCCGAGTTTGACGACTATAACAAGCATATCGACTATCCGGTCAACGGCAAACCGACCACACAGAAATGGGATCCGCGTCTCTTCCACACCGTTGGTATGCCAACTTTCCCGTACAAGTACGAGAAGGAGTATACGCTCACAAAGGCTAACAGTCGCACACCGAACACTTACGGCTACTACTGCTCTATGAAGGAGGTGCCGCAGCGCTCTAAGGGCGAGACCTACAACGGCTCATGGCAGGCGTTTGATATGAATGACTATGTGTTCCGCTACTCCGACGTGATGCTCATGCGTGCAGAGGCTCTCATCGAGACCGACCAGCTTGCAGAGGCTCGCACCATAATCAACGACATTCGCCAGCGTGCGAAGAACTCTGTTGACAAGCACATCGCTTACGCCAAGGATCAGTGCGAGATAGCGCTCTATCCCGAGTCTTACTTCCAGAACAAGGAGACGGCACGCAAGTGTCTGCGCTGGGAGCGCCGTCTGGAGCTTGCAATGGAGAACGGACGCTACTTCGACCTGCGTCGCTGGGGATTGGCTTCAAAGACTCTCAACGCCTACTTCGCAACCGAGAAGAACGACGTGTACGACGGACAGACATACGCTACGTATCTTAAGGATGCCCACTACACGGCTGGCAAGAACGAGTTCTATCCGATTCCTTACAACCAGCTCTACTATGTGCCTGGCTTGTATAAGCAGAACAAGAACTACTAAAGGACGTCACCGATATTCGGAGTAAATATAAAAACCCTTAATACAAAAAAGCGGAGGATACCACACCTCCGCTTTCTTGTACTGTGTAAAGCGCAATAGTACGAATGTTGCATCTGTAGCAAATATGTTGTGCAATGCGATTATTACAACTTTATGTAACATAATTTTCGCTCTGCTCGGCACGTTTAGCGTAATTTTGCTGTAGAAATTAATTCTCAACTCAACTAATAACTAAAAGTTTCATACGCAATGAACAATTCCAATCAAAGCAAACTGACACTTATCCCGGTGATGATTGCCTTCTTCACTATGGGCTTCGTCGACCTGGTCGGTGCGGTTTCTAACAACATGCAGGAAGACTTCGGACTCTCCGACTCCGCTGCAAACTTCTTCCCCTCGCTCGTGTTCTTCTGGTTTCTTATCTTCTCTGTGCCTACGGGCATGCTGATGAATAAGATAGGTAGAAAGAAGACAGTTCTGCTCTCAGTAGTAATCACAACATTGGCTGTGCTCCTGCCGCTCTTCGACAGCTTTATGCCTACAAAGGAGAGCCAGCTCTGGCTGATGTACATCTCTTTCTCGCTGCTCGGCATAGGCAACGCCATCATGCAGACCGGCATCAATCCGCTCGTGACGATGCTCGTGAAGGGTCATCTGGCTTCTACGCTCACCTTCGGTCAGTTCGTTAAGGCTATCGCTTCGTTCATCGCTCCGCTCATCGCTGCTTGGGGCGCTACCACTACTGCTCCTATCCTCGGACTCAGCTGGCGCATCCTCTTCCTGCTCTTCTTCGTTATAGGTATGGTGGCTACGCTGTGGCTCGGCATGACACACATCGAGGAAGAACCCATCGAAGGCAAGGCTTCTGGCTTCGGCGACTGTCTGAAGATGCTCGGTTCGCCTATCATCCTGCTCTCGTTCATCGGCATCATGTGCCACGTGGGCATCGACGTAGGTACAAACGCCGTTGCACCGAAAGTGTTGTTCGAGCGTCTTGGCGGCGCCGGCGACTCGCTCAGCCAGTTCGAGTACGCTACGTCAATCTACTTCGCGTTCCGTACGCTCGGCTGTTTCACCGGCTCAATCCTTATGCGCAAGCTCAATATCCGCACCTTCTTCACAATCATCGTACTGATGATGGCGCTCTCTATGGTCGGCTTGGTGTTCGGCACAGAGAAGTGGGAGCTTTGGGCAGCTATCGCTCTCGTAGGCTACGGCAACTCTAACGTCTTCTCTATCGTCTTCTCGCAGGCTATGCTCTCTGCTCCGGAGAAGAAGAACGAGGTTTCGGGCCTTATGATCATGGGTCTGTTCGGCGGCACGGTGTTCCCGCTCTTCATGGGCTTCGCCAGCGACGCTGCAAAGGCTGCCGGCGCTCAGTATCCGCAGGTTTGGGCTGCTGCTGTGATGGCTATCGGCGTGCTCTATCTGCTCAGCTATATACCTAAAGTAAAGCAGAACTAAAGCCCAAAGCCCCTCCCAACCCTCAAGCCCCTCCCAACCCTCCCCGTCGGGGAGGGCTTAGCTTAGAAAGGCTTAGAAAGGCTTAGTTGGCCTTGGCTTAGGAAGGCTTAGTTAGCCTTGGCTTAGGAAGGCTTAAGAAGGCTTAGAAAGGCTTAAACGCTGCCTTAGGAAGGCTCGGCTTATTAAAAAAAACAATAACTGAAAACAATAAAACTATGGAAAAGAAATATGTAGTAGGACTCGGTGAGGCACTCTGGGACGTGCTTCCTGAAGGTAAGAAACTTGGTGGTGCACCGGCTAACTTCGCGTTCCACGCCGGTCAGTTCGGCTTGAACTCTATCGCTGTGAGCGCTCTCGGCGAGGACAAGCTCGCTGACGAAACCGTGCAGCAGCTCGAGGAGAAGGGCTTGCAGTATTGCATGCCGCGCGTGCCTTATCCAACCGGCACCGTGCAGGTGAAGCTCGACGACGAGGGCATACCTACATACGATATAAAGGAGAACGTGGCGTGGGATAACATCCCGTTCACCGACGAGGTGAAGGCTATCGCTGAGAACACTGAGGCTGTGTGCTGGGGCTCGCTCGCCCAGCGCAACGTGGTGAGCCGCGAGACTATCTACAAGTTCCTCGACGCTACACCTGCCGACTGCATGAAGATATTCGACATCAACCTGCGCCAGGACTTCTACACAAAGGATGTTATCTGCGAGAGCATGAAGCGCTGCAACGTTCTTAAGATCAACGACGAGGAGCTTGTGCTCATCGGCAGAATGTTCGGCTATCCGGGCTTGGACATCGAGAACAAGTGCTGGCTCATTCTCGGCAAGTACGACCTCGATATGCTCGTGCTCACCTGCGGCGTAAACGGCTCGTACGTGTTCACACCAGGCGAGATGTCGTTCCAGCCCACACCGAAGGTAGAGGTGGCTGACACCGTTGGCGCAGGCGACTCGTTCACTGGCACCTTCTGTGCTTCTATCCTTGCCGGAATGACGGTGGCTGAGGCTCACGAGCGCGCAGTGAGAGTGAGCGCATACGTCTGCACGCAGAACGGCGCAATGCCCGTACTGCCTGAGGATGTGAAGTAAAGCCCAAAGCCCCTCCCAACCC
>ERZ1504835.126-NODE-126-length-18813-cov-11.723478_pt1 | contig 18813 bp, 16 predicted proteins | sample MGYA00572106_ERZ1504835 | MGnify/ENA primary metagenome ERZ1504835 (study PRJEB39906, sample SAMEA3182106) | gut metagenome | biome: human; feature: gut; material: Stool; isolation source: human stools | place: Canada | collected 2013-02-26 ...
CTTACCGACATGGTTTCATCAAGGAATCAGAAAGGAAGAAGTAAGAAACCGAGCATACTACAAAAAAGCCCCCGGTGCTACATGCATCGAGGGCTTTTTTTCAGAATTTTCTGAACCGCAATCTCAGGGTTTTACTCTTCAGTTGCATCTTACCTCCGGTCATTACCTCCTTGGCAAAATGCTCATTCAGATGATTGATGCCACAGCTACGCAAAGAATCATTCATTTCTGTTAAAAGCACATCGCCTCCATAATCTTCATGCCATTTATTACGATAAACAGATGTAATCAGCAAACTGTCGGAGGTTTGCTCAAAACGCAGATAAAATCCTCTACCAGCCTCGAAGCGATCATAATCAGCAACCTGAATCAACTTATACTGGCAGCCCCAGAACACGCGTTTATCTGCAAAGTTACAAGTACCCCCTGTAGCTAAAGTATCTACCTGCTCCAGATGCCAGAAACCATCCAAATCACCATTCTGGCTTGTTTCTACCTCACATGAACTTAGAGTGAGCATCATAACAGCAAGGGAAAGCACCCCTATTATCTTTTTCATATTTTCTATCTTATCGATTATTATTTCTTTTCGTCAGCAAACCTCTTTTGCTGATGGTTATCTGCATACCGGCATTATGTCCCAGCATCTTTTCGCTTCCGAAATCCATCGCATAGCCTGCCTTCAACTGCCATTGATGTGGAAAATCGTAATGACCCTCTACCAGAAAACTTACATTATGATGCTTTTTTGTAAACGGGTTGCTATATGTACCCCAACCTTTCTGATAGGTGCCTAATATACGATAGCCCAACCGCTGTGTAGGCTGACCATCAAAACCCAGATGATAAGCTATGAAACGGTTGTTTCTGATATCAATATATCCGTCGTTATTATAAATAGGCGAACGGTAGAGTGGATTTCCTATCACCTGGCCCCAATGCTGCCATCCAGGATAGATGCTGTGGTTATAATAATCATCAGTACCCGCTATATGGTCTGCGATACCCGATGTACGGTCATGATTGTACGGCCCACTCTGATATTTGGTATAGAGATACTCCAGCACCACATTTTTCAGCCAGCGCGAATACTTCAGATTCAGTTCGAAGCCCAGCATGATGTCCTTCAGTGAATACATGAAGAAACGGCGTTTTACTTTCTTATTCCAGTCTGCGCCCTCACCATATCCATTATAGTCGAGGAGAAACATCTGGCTGTGATCTTCGAAATAATGATCGGCATAGATGGCAGCTTTCCAACTGTCAGTGTCATAATTGATACGCATCAGCCAACTGCCCAACTGGTTGCCGGCAACATTGGCATAAGCCCCTTCACCTGCATCAGATCCCGTTGCCGACAGCGCATGCCAGAAGCCTTTCAGATTTTTCTCGGTAGGAATCTGTACCATACTGTCACCTATTGGACGATATGCATTGCCACCAAACTGAGCAACCATTTCCAAGCCCATTTCTATGCTGAGCGGACAGAAAGCATTCTCGTTTCCGATACGCAGAAAACCAGCTTTGCTGTGATAGAGCATGTGGTCACAATATTTAGTCTGCCGTTTCGTAAAATCATGCTGCCAGCCATCATCCGTAGTCATACCATAAGCCAGATGACCTTTCAGTTGCAGCCAGCCTCTACCAAACGGAAGCGTCCAATATTCAGGAAGCGCCAGACGAACCTGAGGTATCGGACGGGCATTGATACCCAGACACTGGCTACCACTGGAGAGCGACTGGTTTTTCAGCTCCATCGGATATTCCTTGGCACCTGCAGTCAGCACACCATAAAGCCAGCGGGCTTCCACATAAGCCTGCTGCACCACTACATGGCTGGTATAGTTTACCGGTACTGCCACATCTACTCCATATCCTACAGCCCAGCGGCGAGCAGAATCTGCAGAAAGCGGACGAACCAGACTACCTCTGAGATAGCCGTTATTCTTCTCTAAAGAACTTAATCCATGTTTGTTTGCGTTAAGCCACAATGGGGTTTTACCTTTCGAAAACGACCCTTGCATCTCAACACCATATTGTATATCTTCCCGAAGATCTATCTTCTCCGTACCATCCTCCTCTTGCCACATATACTGTGCCATAGATGGGGCTGCCAGACTGCAAAGGGCAAAACATACACCTACCTTTATCTTATTCATAATTAAATCTATACTTTCAAGATAAAAACGTAATTATCTCTATTATATTGTATATATTCAGAAAAATAAAAAAAGAGCAACACTTGCCTCTCATTTTTTTGAGAACAAGCATTGCTCTTTTGATTGAATTATCGTTTTATCCGAAGTTATCGTACATGATGCTCTCAGGATCTACTCCGAGAGAATCCAGATAATCTGTTACTGTCTTGATCAGCATTGGAGGTCCGCAGAGATAGTACTCGCAATCCTCTGGTGCCTCGTGATCCTTCAAATAGGTATCACGGATGCAGTTAACTGCAAAACCCTCGTAGTACTTCACGCCCTGAGCATCTGCCACTGGGTCCTTGCGGTCCAATGAAAGATGGAAGTGGAAGTTAGGGAATTCCTTCTCAAGCTCCCAGAAGTCTTCCAGGAAGAATGCCTCACCCAATGCACGCGCTCCGTAGAAGAAGTGAAGCTCACGGTCCGTGGTGTGCAAGGTCTTGGTCATGTGCATAATCTGCGCACGCAATGGAGCCATACCGGCACCACCACCAATCCAGATCATCTCCTTGCCTGATGTGAAGTTAGGATGGAAGTCACCGTAAGGACCACTCATCATTACCTTGTCGCCTGGCTTCAATGAGAAGATGTAAGAAGAAGCGATACCTGTTGGTACGTTCTGGAATCCTACCTGTGGACGTGGCAAGAATGGTGTTGTGGCGATACGTACGGTCAGGGTGATGATGTCACCCTCATCAGGATAGTTCGCCATAGAGTAAGCACGAACGGTAGGCTCTGGATTGTGAGCCTTGAGAGAGAAGATGTTGAACTTCTTCCATGCTCCGATGTACTCCTCGCCAATGAGATCCTTGTCGAAGTCCTTGTCGTAATCGATGCAGTCGTATGCAGGAATCTTGATCTGAGCGTAAGAACCCGGAACGAAGTCCATGTGCTCGCCTGGAGGCAGAGCCACCTTGAACTCCTTGATAAATGATGAAACGTTCTTGTTGGAGATAACCTCGCACTCCCACTCTTTCACGCCCATCACGCTCTCAGGCACCTTGATCTTCAGGTCACCCTTCACCTTGCACTGGCATCCCAGGCGCCAGTGGTCCTTAATCTGCTTGCGGGTGAAGTGAGGCTTCTCAGAATCGAGAATCTCGCCGCCGCCCTCGAGCACCTGAACCTTACACTGGCCACAGCTTGCCTTACCGCCGCAGGCAGAAGGCAGGAAGATGCCGTTCTCATTCAGCGTAGTCATCAAACTGCTGCCCTGAGGCACGTTGATGGTCTTGTCGCCATTGATTTCGATATTTACATTTCCGCTAGGGCTCAGATACTTCTTAGCCACGAGCAGGATGATAACCAGCAGGAGAATCACCACGAGGAAAACTCCGATACTAGCCAATATAAATGATGTATTACCCATATCTATAGTCCTCCTATTTTAGATTTTCAAGCCTGAGAAGCAAAGCATAGCCATTGCCATGAGGCCTACTGTGATAAATGTGATGCCGAGTCCCTGCAATGGCTTTGGCACGTCGCAATACTGCATCTTCTCGCGGATGGCTCCCATCAGCACGATGGCGAGAGTCCAACCCAGACCGGAACCTACGGCATAAACGATGCTATCCCATACAGAGGTGATAGCCTGAGTATTGGTAGGCTCCATCAGGATGCGCTGCTGCATGAAGAGCGATGCACCCATGATGGCACAGTTTACGGCAATCAATGGCAGGAAGATACCCAACGCTGCATAGAGCGATGGTGAGAACTTCTCTACAATCATCTCTACCAGCTGCACGATACCGGCGATGACGGCGATGAAGAGGATGAAGCTCAGGTAAGTGAGGTCAACACCCAGAATGCCATCGGCGCTGAGCACCTTGGTCTGCAACAGGTAATCTACAGGCACGGTGATGAGCAACACGAAGGTTACTGCCAAGCCCAAGCCCAAAGAGGTCTTCACGTTCTTGGATACTGCCAAGTATGAACACATACCCAGGAAGTAGGCGAAGATCATGTTATCGACGAAAATCGAACGGAAAAACAAACTTATTGCGTGCTCCATCTTACTTCTCCTCCTTATAAATATAGGCACGATGTACCCAGATTACACATCCAACGAGAATCAATGCCATGGCTGGCATGGTCATCATACCGTTGTTAACATATCCGAAGTCGTAAGCTCCCTCCGGTATCAGCTGGAAACCGAGCAATGAGCCGCGGCCCAGGAACTCACGAACAGCACCCATAATCACGAGGATGAGGGCGTAACCCAAACCATTACCTATACCATCGAGGAATGAAGGCCAAGGCTTGTTCATCATGGCGAACGCCTCCAAGCGACCCATCAGGATACAGTTGGTGATGATCAGACCCACATACACAGAGAGCTGCACGCTCACGTCGTAGGCGAAAGCCTTCAGCACCTGGCTCACGATGGTAACCAGAGCAGCCACTACCACCAGCTGGACGATGATACGGATGCGCTGAGGGATGGTGTTGCGGATGATGGAAATAATCACGTTAGAGAATGCCGTGATGATAGTAACGGCAAGTCCCATCACAATGGCTGGCTTCAACTGTGAAGTAACAGCCAGGGCACTACAGATACCAAGCACCTGAACGAGCACAGGGTTGTCGCCGTTCAATGGCTTGATGAATGCCTCCTTATTTTGTTTACTAAATAATGCCATAATTTCGCTTAATTATTTAATGAATTTAGCAAGACCTTCCTTGAGCATTGCATCCACACCGTTGGATGTCAATGTAGCACCGGTAACGGCATCCACATTGTTAGGGTCGCTGGCAGGAGCGTCTTTCTCTACGCCCAGAGCGATGCCCTCTACTCCATCCTTGTGAATCTTCTTGCCCTGGAACTTCTGCTGCCACTTCAGGTTGTCCTTGATTTCAGCACCGAGTCCGGCTGTCTCGCCTTCGTGGTTGAAATATACGCCATAGATGGTATTGTTGTCGGCATCTACGGCAATGAAGCCTGAGATACCACCCCAGAGACCCATACCCTTTACAGAATAAACAGTCTTCTTCTGACCATCAATCTCGCACTCGTAATACTTCATGCCGTCCTTCTCCTTCTCGTCCTTCACCACCTCTTTATATTTGGCAGCCGCAGTAGCGTTGTCAAGGTCGCGCAGGTTCAGGGAGTTCAGAATCTGCTTCTGAGTATCAAGAGCCACGTTGGCATCCTGTGTTGCCTTCAGTGAAGAAGACACGAATGCGAGCAGGAATGCCACGATTACCACGATGATAACCGAATAGATAATAGTATAGCTATTTGAATTTGTCTTCATATCTACATTCCTCCTACATTATTTAATAGCACGTTTAGCACGGCGAGAGATGTTGCTCTGAACTACACAGTAGTCGATGAGTGGAGCAAACATGTTGCCGAAGAAGATAGCGAGCATCATACCCTCTGGATAACCTGGGTTCATCACACGTACGATAACGGCGATGGCACCGATGAAGAATCCGTAGAAGTACTTACCCTTCTCAGTACGGGCTGAGGTTACAGGGTCGGTAGCCATGAATACGGCTCCGAAGCAGAAACCACCGAGAACGATGTGCTCATACCAGGCGATAGGTGTCATACCGAGAGCCTGGAAGATAAGCGCCATCACGATGCCGCCTGCGAATACGCTGCCCATGGTCTTCCATGATGCGATGCCTGTCCAGAGAAGGATGATGGCACCGATGGCGATGGCGATGACTGAAGTCTCACCGATACAGCCAGGAATGAAACCGATGATAGAATCGCAGAGACTAGCTGAAGGCATGCTGCCCTGAGCCAGCTGACCGAGAGGAGTAGCAGCTGTGAAGCCATCAGGCAGGGTGTTACCCAGACCGAAGATAGCATCCTTAGCCACCCAGACCTTATCACCACTCATAGCCAATGGATATGAGAAGAAGAGGAACATACGGGCACCCACAGCCACATTGAAGATGTTCATACCCGTGCCACCGAAGATTTCCTTGCAGAAGATAACTGCGAAGGCGCACGCCAGGGCGAGCATCCACAGCGGTGTAGAGATAGGAATGATCAATGGGATGATGATACCGCTGACGAGGTAACCCTCCTGGATTTCCTCGTGCTTCCACTGAGCCCAGGCAAACTCGATGCCGAGACCCACGATGTAGCTAACCAGCAACTTAGGGAGGACAGCCAGGAATCCGAAGCCGAAGACCTCGATGAAGCTGGCAGCATCCAGTGTACCTGCAGCCTTGAAATTCTGGTATCCCACATTATACATACCGAAGAGCAAAGCAGGAATCAGGGCGATTACCACAAAGCTCATGATGCGCTTCGAGTCGATGGAATCGTGGATGCTGGCTCCGCTCTTCGCTGTCGTATTAGGCACGTACAGGAAGCTCTCAAAACCGTCAAACACGCTCTCGAAGGCATGCAGCTTACCTCCCTTCTGGAAGTTAGGCTTTATCTTATTGAGATAATTTCTTAATGCACTCATTATTTAAATAATTAATAGTACTAAAACTAAGCGTTCTCCTTGCGCAGGGTATTCAAGCCCTCGCGTACAATCTTCTGCAATTCGAGCTTAGATGAATCCACGAACTCAGCCACAGCAAAATCTTCAGGACTTACCTCGTAGATACCGAGCTGCTCCTGCTTGTCGATATCGCCGGTGATGATTGCCTTGATGAGATACTCACCATAGATGTCCATCGGGAGCACCTTGTCATACTCGCCGCTCATGATCATGTGGCGCTCGCCACCCTTCACGCGGGCATCGAGATTATACTCCTTCTTCTTGCCGAAGAGCCAGGAGAGATATGAACGCGATGTAGAGAACTGATCGGTACGTGGAAGAATCCAACCCAGCATCTCGTCGTTGTCATCACCCTCTGGGATGGCTGTAATCTCTGATGTATGACCACCTACGAAATCTTCTGTGGTCGTCTTTACACCGGTAAGAGGATTACCATTGATAAGTCGCACATGGTCAGTAGCTTTCAGCTGATTGGCTACAAAACTGCTTAAAGGTGTACCTACCAATACTTCAGCATAGCCAGGAGTCTTGATTTCACTACCAGCCACAGCTACAGTCTTGTGCAAATCAACCTTACCTGTCAGGAAGAGTCTTCCGAAGAAGATAACCGATGCTGGATCTACGGTCCAAACCACCTCGCCCTTGTTAACCGGGTCGATGTTGTTCACCTGTACGCCTACATTACCTGCAGGGCAAGGACCGTCGAATACATTGAGTTCTACGTTCTTAGCCTCGCCGAGCGCATTGCTGTGCTGGTCAACGCCAACACCAAGATAAGTTTTCGCAATCTTGCTCAAGGCTGTCAAACCCGTCTGGAAAGCCTCTTCGTTGCCTTCGAGTTCAACCTCAAAGTCAGCAGCGAGCGGCATGTCGCGGAGAGCGGAAACGAAAATTGCCTTAGGCTTGGTGTCAGGAGTTGTGGACACGGCATAAGGCAACTGGTTGATGTATCCGAAGAGGCCAGCCTCAAGCAGCGCCTGCTTGACAGCCTCACCATCTAATGCATCAACGTTTTTCTTACCAAAATCCGTAGAGGTCTGTACTGCGTCGGCTTTCACCTTCACGCAGAGCACCTTTCGGCGCTCCCCTCTCTCAATGGCGGTTACTTCACCGCTCACTGGCGAGGCAAACTTCACCTCTGGGCAAGCCTTGTTCACAAACAAGGCGTCTCCGGCATTGACATGATCGCCCTCGCGTACCACTACCTTAGGAGTCACACCCACGAAAGCCGCAGGAACCAGCGCATACTCGCCAGCCTGAGCCACCTGTAGCGTTACATCCTTGGAAGCCTTACCCGTAAGGTTAATGTCCAAGCCTTTACGTAACTTAATTACATTTGCCATAACTACATTAAAAAATATTAAATATAAACTTACTAATCACTTCAAGATATATGCGTCAGCGCCCTCATCAAGACGCTATACTGGCCATCTGCCATAAAACATATATTTTATCTACTTCTATGCTGAAATTTCTAACGTGCTGCAAAAATAGTGAAAAAAAGTGATATAAAAAAGAAAAATTGTGTGAATTATTCGATTTTATGCCGAATTTTCCGTAATTTTGTCGCAAAATTCAAATTAGTAACATTTTTGTAAACTAGAGAAAGCAACTCTGAAACATTTAAAACATATCATCAATAGCATTATATGGACGCTGGCTGCTGTCTATTTCTTGCTTGTCGTACTGTTGCACGTGCCACCAGTACAGGCCTTCATCGGCTCTGAAGTAGCCGGTGTGCTGGCTCAGAAATTCGGCACTCAGGTAAGTATCGGAAAGGTGAACCTGGGCTTCTTCAACCGCATTATCATAGATGACGTGATGATGCTCGACCAGAAGGGCGACAGCATGATCTGTGCTTCGCGCGTATCGGCAAAGCTCGATTTCCTGCCTTTGAAGGATGGCAAGATTTCGGTTTCATCTGCCCAGCTCTTCGGTCTCAACGCCAACATCTACAAGCAGGATGCCAAGAGCCCGATGAACATCCAGTTCGTGCTCGATTCGCTGGCTTCGAAAGATACCACCCGCCATACTCCGCTCGACCTGCACATCGGAAGCCTGATTATCCGCCATGGTGCCGTTGCCTACAACCAGCGCGATATTGCGCCTAAGCCGGGCGTCTTTTCGCCGCAGCATCTAGGCATCACCGACCTCTCTGCCCACATTATTCTGGGCCATCTCACCGACAAGGATATCCATCTGGCTGTCAAGAAGATAGCGCTGAAAGATAAATCAGGACTTCAACTCAGAAATCTGAGATTCAAACTCGATGCCGACCAGCAGCAAGCCCTGCTCAGAGACTTCAGCATCGAGCTCCCTCATTCGCAATTGCAGTTTGATGATCTGCGCGCTACCTACCGCATCGAGAACAAGCATATCGTAAAGCCTACACTCCAGTTTCAGGGCGGCATCAAGCCATCCGTCATCACGCTTGCCGATATTGCCTGCTTCGTGCCTGAACTCCGCAAGTTCAAGGATGCCCTGCAGCTTCATCTCCAGTTTTCGGGCACCAGTACATCTGCCCGCATCCATAACCTCGAATTCAAGACTCAGAGCGGCAGTCTGCTGCTCAGGGCCAACGGCCGTGTGAGCGATTGGGACCACCTTCTGCGCTGGAAGGCAAACATCTCAGCCCTCAAGATATCAGGCGATGGCATCGGAGAGGTTTCCAGAAATCTGGGCAAACGCATCAGCATTCCGAAAGAAGTGCTGCGCCTGGGCGACATATATTATATAGGTGAAGTATATGGTGCTGGCAAGAAGGCAGGCACCCGCGGCCAGCTGAAGACCGGCGTGGGCGAAGTAGCCATCAAGGCCGAAAAGGCTGGCTCCGAGCTCAAGGCTAGCATCAACACCCAGGGCATCAACCTGGGCCGAATCCTCGACAACGGGCAGTTCGGCATCCTGGCAGCATCGCTTTCGGCTCACGGCAACAAGCAGCATTTCTATGCCAAGGGCAGCATTCCGCGCTTCGATTTCAACAAGTACAGCTACCGCAACATTCAGATAGACGGCAGCTATAACCGGGGATTGCTCGAGGGACTCGCATCCATCGCCGACCCTAACGCCAACATCCAGGTAGAAGGCTCTTACTCCATCCCGCGCAAACAGTATGCAGCTACTGCCCATGTACAGCATCTGTTGCCAACCATCCTGGGACTGAAGGTAGCCGACAAGACCTACAGTCTCGATGACATCACCGTAAGCGCCAAGAACCAGGGCAAGGACAGCTATTTCGACCTCGAAGCCCCGTTCGCCAGCATCCATGTTAACGGAGAGTACGATTACACTACCCTCACCAAGAGCTTCACCAACCTGGTAGCCAGCAAACTGCCTACCCTTCCGGGCATCGGCAAGGTAGACAGGAGTGCGAAGAACCATTTCACCTTCCAGGCAGAAATCACCTCTACCGAGATACTGCAGCGCATGCTGGGCATTCCGCTGAAGATAGAGCAGCCAGTCTTTGCCGATGGATTCATGAACGATGCCGAGAAAACCGTCAACATCTATGCCAGCGTGCCTGACTTCAGCTATGACGCAAAAGACTATCATGGAGCCAAAGTGCGACTGCATACCATCAACGATTCGCTCAAGGTAGATGCGCAGATCAGACAGGGCAAATGGGGAGATAACGGACCGGGCATCCACGTAAAGGCAGCCGCTGCCGACAACCAGCTCTTCGCCAAGCTCTTCTACAACAACCATTCGGCCAAGCTCCCTATCCAGGGCATCATCGATACGAGGGCGCAGTTCTTCAAGAACGAAGATCATGTTTCTACCGCCCACGTAACCATACACCCGTCTGAAATCAGAATCGACGGCACGCCGTGGGAGGTTCATCCTGCCGACATCATCTACAGCAAGAACCGCTTGCTGGTAGACCATTTCGCCGTGAGCCACGACCAGCAGCACGTCATCGTTTCCGGTCTTGCTACACCCGAGAAGACCGATTCTATCGTAGCCGACCTGAAGGATGTGGATGTGGCATACGTGCTGAACCTCGTCAATTTCCATTCGGTAGATTTCACCGGCAAGGCTTCGGGCAAGGCTATCATCAAGAGCCTCTTCAACGACCCTGATGCCTACGCCCAGCTAGACGTAAAGGAGTTTACCTTCGAAAACGGACCGCTCGGTGTGCTCCATGCTGGTGTCAACTTCAACAAGGAGCTCGAACAGATTGATATTCATGCAGTTGCCGATGATGGTCCGGAGCATCAGACGCTCATCAACGGATACGTCTCGCCTAAGCGCAACTATATCGACCTGGGTATCGATGCCCAGGGCACCAGCATGAAATTCCTCGAGAATTTCTGCGGCAGTTTCATGAATCAGGTAGAAGCCTGGGGCGATGGCCATCTCAATGTGGTGGGCGATTTGAAAAACATCAATCTCGTGGGCGACCTTACCGCTCACGGCAAGGTGCACCTCAAGCAGCTCAACACCGATTATACCTTCGATGCGCTCCATGCCCACGCTATCCCAGATGATATCCTCATAGAGAATGATACCATCTTCGACCGCAACCGCAACATAGCCATCCTGAGCGGAGGCATCCACCACAAGCACCTCACCAGGCTGAGCTATGACCTCGATATCAAGGCGCACAACTTCCTGGGCTTCGATACCCGCGAGTTTGGCGACAACACCTTCTATGGCACCATCTATGCCACGGGCGAGGTAGGCATCCACGGCAAGAGCGGCGAAACCGTCATCGATATCAACGCCGAGCCCGAACCAGGCAGCATCTTTGTATATAATGTGGCAAGTCCGGACGCCATCAGCGACAAGAGCTTTATCCACTGGCACGAGATTGTGCCGGATATCATGGACAGCCTGAATGGGGCTCCAACCACGAAACAGAGAGAGGATGACATCGATTTCGAATCGGATATGCGCATCAACTTCCTCGTAAACACCAACCAGAACCTCACGCTCAAGCTGATCATGGACGAGCAGTCGGGCGATTACATCACCCTGAACGGAGATGGCGTAATTCGCGCCAACTACTTCAACAAGGGCTCGTTCGACATGTTTGGCAACTATGTGGTAGACCACGGCACCTACAAGCTCACCATCCAGAATCTCATCAAGAAGGAGTTCGAGTTCATGCCGGGCGGCACCATCGCCTTCGGTGGCAACCCATACAACGCCCCACTCAATCTGCGGGCAAAATATACCGTCAACGGAGTGCCGCTGAGCGACCTGCGCATAGGCCGTTCGTTCTCGGGCAACAACATCCGCGTAGACTGCCTGATGGACATCACCGGCACGCCTCAATCGCCTAAGGTAGATTTCTCGATGGACCTGCCTACGGTTAACAGCGATGCGAAGCAGATGATCTACTCTATCATCAATTCGCAGGAAGAGATGAACCAGCAGGTGCTCTATCTCTTGGGTATCGGCCGGTTCTACGCCCAGACCAACAACAACCAGGTGAGCGAGGATGGCGAACAGCAGAGTCAGACTTCGCTGGCGATGCAGAGCCTGCTGAGCGGCACCATCTCGCAGCAGCTGAACACCGTACTTTCCAACGTAGTGAAGAGCAACAACTGGAATTTTGGTGCCAACATATCCACGGGCGATGAAGGTTTCAACAATGCCGAATATGAGGGCATTCTGAGTGGCAAGCTGCTCAACAACCGGTTACTCTTCAATGGCCAGTTCGGTTATCGCGACAATCCGAATGCCACGCAGAGTTTCATCGGTGATTTTGACCTCCGCTACCTCATCTTCCCTAACGGCAACCTCGCCATACGCATGTACAATCAGACCAACGACCGCTATTTTACGCGCAACAGTCTGAACACGCAGGGTCTCGGTCTCATCATGAAGAAAGACTTCAACGGCTGGCGCGATTTCTTCGGCATCAAAAAGAAGAAGAAGAAAAAGAAATAAAAGCCAAAAAGAGGGTGTGTCATAACCAGATGACTCACCCTCTTTTTTATTTTCAGATAACCGTAATCCATACAGATTCCCCCTGCTCCCTGGCCTCGGCAATGCGGCTGATGAGGCGGTTGAGCCAGATGCGGGAGTTCACTACCATTCCCCTGAACTTGTTTTCGCCCACCAGGATACAGCCTTGCGTGTCGTCAGGATAATTGCCTGCATGGATGCGGATGCCCTCGAAACCGGGCACTCCCTGAACGAGAGGCAGAAAACACTTAAACCTGGGCGACGGGGTAACAAGCAGCGGATAAGTGCCCTCGGGTATCGACGTCTTGCCCCGAACCTTGCGCGCTATCTTGCCGCTCACCCTGCCCGAACGGGCATCCACTTCCCCAGCACTCAACGTGATGCCCAGCAGATTGCGCCAGGTAGGCTCCAGCGTATCGCAGAAATAATGCTCCTTATCCAGCAACGAGCGGTCGAAGGTATCGCGAAATTCACGTTTGTCTTCCAGACGCTTGCTGAAACTCTGGCGGCTCTCTACCTCCTCCTCTTTCAGAAGATAAAGATGACCTATCGTATAGGACTTCTTCTTGGCTATTCGCTTTACTATTATTTCCATAAGCTTATTCTTTATTGAGAAGATAACTTCTGTTGTAATGCACCTTGCGGAAAATTAAACTGTCAGTGTCAGTGTCAGCAGTTTCATCTTTAAGCAGCTTCACCACATATCCGCGCGATACCCACTGGTAAACAGCATCCATCGTACGCTTGCGGTTGTCGTCGAAACCCTGCTCCCTACGCAGATTGGCATAATCCTTGAGCGAGAACTGTTCGGGCAGCATCTCAAGCATATTCTTCGGACCCCTCGGTGCTGTCTTAGGCACGCTATCCTGCTCTCTGTCTGCATCGTAAATCATCTGTCCAAATAATTTCAACTTACAGTAGAGGTCATAACGCTCGCTCCAGCGCACGAAATCTGCGATGGATTTCTCCCATTTCATGCCGTTTGCCACATACAGCACGCATGCCTTCAGATAGGCGATGACATTGGCTCTGAACGAGAGATTCTCGAATACCACATCCTGCGACAGACGGGCAAACTGGGCATTTTCATCCAGAAGCGTCTGAGCCAGCTTGCGGGCTCCAGGGCAGTCTACCAGTCCTCTAGCCTTCACCAGATTGTCGATATAGGGCTTCAGCTGTTCATCGAAGGCTGCATCATAAGTGCCGTATACCGGAAGCTCCGAACCGCATGGACGGCGCTCGATGGTGCTGAACGAGATACGGCTGATAGGACCATCCGTTACCACCCTTTTGAAATATTCGCGACACTTTTTCGGGGTGCAGCAGGCATTCCAGTTGAAGCGCACCTTGATGGTTTCGGTAACGCTCTGTGTGCCCACTCTGTCCTGTCCGTAATTACCCAGATCGAAGGCAAGCTCCATGATGCGGAAGTGCTGGTTAGTCTTGCCCTTCAGCGCATCGAAGAGGTTCAGCTCGTTCAGTTTTGAATAGAGGAAATGGTTCTCAGCCTCCTTCATTCTGAGCACAAAGGCAGGGTTTGTCATATCAACATTAACCTCTTGTATAACAAGTCCTTGCGGTCTTTCTCTCTTGTCTTTGTTCGAGCCTTTGCGGTTGCATTCATCTTTCCATAGTCGCTCTCTTTCTCTCTGTTCAGCATCCCGCTTTCTGATGTCAGCCATGATGTGGTTGATAGGTTGCGTGATGGCTTCCTTTCCGCTTCCTGTAGGGGCACACAAGATAGAAGAAATGGTAGCCTCATGCTCTACATTATCGAGATAGCGGAATCGGGTTTCGCAGAGATGCGAGGCCAGTGGCGGGAAGATGGCCTGCGATACGGCCGGACGGTAAATCCCCGGTGTTTTCGAAATCAGGAGTCTGATGAGTTTGGGCAATTTTTCCGGCATCTGATGAATATGATAGAAGTAAGATTCCGGATTGTTGATATCGCCGAAATCGCTGTCATCATAGTTGGCAGAAAGCGTATTCATCTCTTCATTCCTGACCAGCTCTACGGCCTTGCTCACGATGCTGGGCATTCGGTAGCTCTGCTTTCTGTTGCAGGCACTCTCCACGGTTATGAACGCCCTCTTCCGGTCTTCGCCAAAGGTTGGAATCACCTGCTTGATCCATTCCGCATTATCATCGCAGAGATAGCGGAGATAGCAGCTTAATGTAAAGATAAACGAGTTTCTGGAGCCATGTTGCGGCTCTCCTCCCAACAGCTCTATCAGCTTCTCTATGATAACCGGATAAGGCACCCCCTGGTATTCCTTGGGGTAGCTGGCAGGAGCCTTCTTGCTTTCAGCAGCCCCGCTTTCAGCGCCCGTGCTTCCTTCAGCAGCAGCCTTCTTGCTTCCAGCACCCGTGCTCCCTTCAGCAGCAGCCCCGCTTCCTTCAGCAGCTCCCTCCGGTCTCCCGTCAGGCAGCCCCCGTTCCGGGGCTTTCCAAGCCCCGTCCCCCTTCAGTTCTCCGTTCTCCCTGCTCGGGGTTGCAGCCTCTCTATCCTTAAACAGCTCCTCTTCATTAATAAAGAGGATATAGTCTTCGGGCACGATGAACGAAGGCCGAGCCAGGTCCTTCACGCAAGAATCATAATCCTTATCCTCCAGCTGCTCCGACATCCATTTCTGCGCATCAGCCAGGTTCATTCCCCCCGGGATAACGAAGACAAGCCTCAGCCCTTCGAGCGAAGGCGTAACATGAACCAGCAGGATGCATTCCAGCACCTCAGGCTTATTCTTCTTCAGCTCCTGGCTCTTCGTCTTCCACCAACCTCTCGGGTCGGGAATATGGTCTTTGTCGTAGATAGAAAGCCCGCTGGGGATGGCATCCGCATTCAGTCGTCGGCCGTTCTTGAAGGTAGCATGCGGAGTGAGAATCGGGAGTTTAGCCTTCAACTTCGTCTTCAGCGCCACATAATCATCCTTGCTCATCTCGCCTCTGCGCAGGCTCTCAAGTGCGTCTTCTATCTCGGCGCAAGTCTTCACCACCACACCGCTCTGGGCTGCCTGATGAAAGAGCTGGGGCGTACAAACCTGTACCGCCCTGCTCCTTACACTTTCGGATATTCCAAAACTCATAGACTAGCAATTTTTCGTTACAAACTCACCGGCAATCTCACTCTCTTCGCAGATAACCTGAGCCGGCATAACCTCGGCTTCTCTGCGGCTGATACGCAGATGCATTCTCACATCCTCATCGCCCACGCTGGCACTCCCATGAGCCAGCCGTATAAACTTGCGTTGTTTCCGCTTTTCGCTATTGCTGGCGAATGCGTTGAAATTACCCTCTTTGGGGCTGACCAGGGCGATAGAGCCCTTCTTGCGTTTACCCTGCGTCAGGAGAGCCTGATACAAAGCATCTGAAATCTGAATCTTAATATACATAATTCTTTATTTTTTATAATAGGCAAAACTCTATAAACTATTAACTGTCAACTATTAACTAACATCAGAATGGCTGCACTTGCTCAAACTCCGAGATATGCGTCTCGCCATAATATCTGCCGTTATACTCCCTCACGCTGTGGCGGAGCCCGATGCCCAGCACATCGCCTTCCTTAGCCGTAAACTTGTCTACCGCATCGCCGAAGAGCCGCGCCACATACCGGTCGGGATGAACCGCATTCTCCATTGATTCCACCACTACCTCGCGAGATTTCCAAGGATTACCTGTCTGCTGGCTTACACCACTCTGAACGTCAAGAAGCTTGACTACTTTCATCTTTTTCATAAACTTAAAATTTAAAAATTAATAAATCATATTTACGGACAAAAAAAATGCCCCGCAACCAGACTTGTCATCTGATTACGGGGCAAAGATACGGCTTTTTCACCTATGGGATTAATAGGAAAAATGGGATTAATATTAATCCCACATTTTTTTTCTGTCATTGAACTTTCGCAAGTGGTTTCAATCTTTCATCCTACACATATTCTCTTCAAAAAATGCATCCACCAGCTTCTCCATATCGGAATCCTCATTCGGGAGGTTTTTGTTGAAGACATTATTAAACGTCTTGCCTATTGTATCAATCCCGATTTGGCAGTCATCGGTCAGGAACCTGAAGATGGTGTTCACTCCTACCACTCGCCTACTGGGAATTACCCCATATTCTTTCCAATGATCAAGGAAGGAGAAGATGGCGATGTTCAGGGGCGAATTTCTACTAGCACTGGTAGGCAGTTCTGCTAACCCATTCTGCTTTAGGAATGTGCGGAAGAGCTCAGCCTGTTTGCGGGTTTTAACCTCGTCCTTGATGTAGAAGTTTTCGTCAAGGGCAAAGAGATACTCGCTCTTTCTGCCCCAACCGGTTTCCTTCCGGCTGATGCCAGCAGCCGCATCCTTTTCTGCTTTTCGCTCATCATCAGCAGCAGCAGCCTTAAAATCAGCAGCATTCTTAAAGTCAGCAGCAGCATCCGCCTTAAAGTCAGCATCCGCCTCGAAGTCAGCTTCAGCAACATCTTCCGCCTCGAGGTCCTCATCCTCCGAACTGTCAATCAGCTGTACAGAAGAAACCGTCTGTCCGCCTCTCTCTCCATCTTTCGGAGGATATACATTCACCACGCCAAAGATATTCTGCTGTTCAACATGCTCGTTGTAATAAGCCCCAGGGCATATAATAATCTTATTTCCACTCATAATCTTCTCCTTCTAATCTAAATCTTTTGCGTTTATGTCTAGGCAGAGAAATCAGCTGGTCCACCTCAGACAGAGAAAGCGGATGGTACCCCTTAGGCAGAAAATCCGGCTGGTCCACCTCATGATGAATATCCTGATGATGAACCTCTGCATTGTACACCCCTCCTTTTTCTACCCTAATATTGTTAGGCCTAGGTTCATTCTGCTCCTTTGCAACTTGTTCACGACTGCCAAAAATGCCTTGAATCATATCCTTCAGTTCGCGATGTATAGGTTCATGTTTGCCAAAGCAATCATCTGTCATATGGTTTAACAGCCCCATACATTTAAAAGTCTGCGAATCATCTATCGCAGTCTTCATATCTTTAACAAATCTGATACCGGAGTCAATCATTTCCCTGGCAAATTTTTCTTTCACCTCAGATGTATCAGCCTGCATGGCTGTATCTTTACGTTCTGCATCTTTCTCCAAGTGGCCTATGGCGATATTCTGGCAGCCGATATCAAACCTTGCATCATCAAGTTTCCGACTGAGCTTCTCGTTTTCCGCCTTTGCCTCTTCCAGTTTATATTCCAGTATAATGCATTCATCCATAGCCTCTCCCTGTCCCCGAGCCAGCTGCTTATTTTCCGCTTGAGCCTCATCCAAGTCATGAGCCAGCTGCCGGTTAGTCTTTTGAGCCTCATCTAATTCACGAGCCAACTGCTTTTTTGACTTCTGAGCCTGTTCCAGATTCTGCGCTAGCTGCTTGTTTGACTCCTGATCCTGTTCTAGATCCTGCGCTAGCTGCTTGTTTGACTCCTGAGCCAGATATAGTTTATAAGCCAACTGCCTGTTTTCCGCTTGAGTTGCTTCCGAGTCATGAGTCAGCTGCTTGTTTTTCGCCTTAACCCCATCCAGGTTCTGAGTCAGCTGTTGATTTTCCGCCTTAGCCTTATGCAGATTCTGAACCAGCATCTGATTTTCCTTATGAACTCCATCAGAGAAAAGCTTCTCAGCAGCTAGCTCGTTCTTCAGCTTGCGAATCTCTTCTTCCTTCGCCTTTTTATACTGTTCGAATCCAATCTTCAGCTTCTGGCTAACGTCATCAATCATATCGATGTAGGTGCTGACAGAAAAATGTTTTTTCTCATTTTTATCCACCTTCACTGGTCGCTCCAAAGCTGGATTTTCCTGCTTCAACAACTCCAAAAGAGTTTTCTTCTTAGGATAAACAATGTTATGTTCATCATCAGCTCCACAAAAATGCCCTTCGAATGTTTCTTTCATAAATTTTATAAGTTTAAATTGTGTTTTAGGGTAAAGTATAAGATGCGGTTCCGGTTCGGGGGTTCAAGTTTGTTGAGCTTGGGCTCGGGAAACAAAGCTGCAGGGCCTCATCCTTTATCTAAAAATATATAGTTGTTAATACAATTCCCGCTTAAAGCGAAAAGTAGCACAAAGGTATATATAATTTTTTGAATGACCAAACAAATGAACACATTTTTTCTATCATTTTCTGACACTGACACTGACAGTTATTTTTTCCGAGGGTAGTAAAAGAGTAAGAAGAAAAGTTATATTTATATATATATAAATATAACTT
>ERZ1504835.243-NODE-243-length-13587-cov-7.217263_pt1 | contig 13587 bp, 9 predicted proteins | sample MGYA00572106_ERZ1504835 | MGnify/ENA primary metagenome ERZ1504835 (study PRJEB39906, sample SAMEA3182106) | gut metagenome | biome: human; feature: gut; material: Stool; isolation source: human stools | place: Canada | collected 2013-02-26 ...
GTATCCTCGATACGGAACACAAGTTCACCACCATGCTGGCGAGCAAACAAATAATTATAAAGGGCGGTACGGACACCACCAATGTGCAGTGCTCCCGTTGGACTTGGGGCAAAACGCACTCTTACTTTTCTATCTGCCATGTCTTATTTTATAGCTATTTTTGAATTTTTCTGCAAATTTACAGTTTTTTTTGCGATTATAATAGTTTTTTTTCGTATTTTCGCACTGTAAAAAGGAATTAATGGGAGAAATGCTGATTTTTTGCTCAATATTTGAGAAAATGAGCAGCTTTTTAGCCCAAAAACGTCACAAACCATAAAGCGTAACAAACATGAGTATATTCAACAATCTCGAGGAGAATTATTGGCGCAACCTGATCACCAAGACCATTCTCGTTATCTTTACAGTTGCCATCATTGTCTGGTTTTTGCCACGCAATGAGGGCAGACAGTTCCGTTACGATGTGGGAAAACCTTGGATGTACGGTTCAGTGATTGCCACCTTCGACTTCCCGATCTACAAGACCGATGAAGCCATCAAGCACGAGCAGGATTCGCTGCTGCGGCAGTTCCAGCCGTACTACACAGTGAATTCCAATGTCGGCAATGAACAGATCAAGCGTTTTCTCCACGACTTCAGCCAGGGAATTCCAGGACTTCCAAAGGAATACGTGGAACTCATAGCCAACCAGCTGAAGCAGGTTTATCAGACGGGCATTGTCAGCACGCCTGAATATAACCGTATCTACAAGGATTCTACCAGTATGATACGCATCATCAGCGGCAAGAACGCCAAGAGCTTTCCTATCGGTAACTTCTACTCTACCATTGCCGCCTATGAGCACATTTTCTTTGATGAGAAGATATCAGCACAGCGGCAGATTCTCTCCCGCTGCAATCTCAACGACTATGTGGAACCCAACCTTATATATGATAAGGAACGCTCGGAGGCAGAACGAACAGACTTGCTGAGCAGCATACCGCTGGCCAGCGGTATGGTGATGAGTGGACAGAAAATCATCGACCGAGGCGAAGTAATCAATGATTATACTTACCGAGTGCTTACCTCTTTCGACAAGGAGACGAAGCGCCGAAGTTCTACTGAGGATGAGCTTACCACCACCATCATCGGCCAGACACTCTTCGTACTGATTCTCGTGATGATGTTTACCTTCTATCTCACGCTCTTCCGCAAAGACTACTTTGACAAGCCACGCAGCATCACCATGCTCTATGCGATGATTACGCTGTTCCCAATCTTTGTGTCACTCATCATGAAGCACAATTTCTTCAGCGTATATATCATCCCATTTGCCATGGCACCTATCTTTGTGCGCGTCTTTATGGATTCACGAACGGCTTTCATCACGCATGCCACGATGATTCTCATCTGTGCGGCAGCTGTGAAATACCAATATGAATTCATCATCGTGCAGCTGGTTTCCGGCTTGGTTGTGATTTACAGCCTGCGCGAATTATCCAAGCGCTCGCAGATATTCTTCACTGCCCTCCTGGTTGCCATCAGTACTACCGTGGTATATGTGGCCCTCCAGCTGATGCAAGACAATCAGGTGTTCAATATCGACCGCAGCATGTACACCTATTCCACCATCAATGGAATCTTCCTGCTGCTCGCCTATCCACTGATGTACATCATCGAGAAGACGTTTGGTTTCACCTCTAATGTCACACTCTTCGAGTTGTCCAACACCAACAAGGGGCTGCTGCGCAACCTGAGCGAGATTGCTCCTGGTACATTCCAGCACTCCATCACCGTAGGTAATCTGGCAGCGGAGATAGCCAACCGTATTGAGGCAAACAGTCTGCTGGTACGTACCGGAGCACTCTATCACGATATCGGCAAGATGACAAACCCCGTATTCTTTACGGAGAACCAGGCAGGAGTGAATCCACACGACCAGCTGAGTGATCTGGAAAGTGCCCAGATCATCATCAGTCACGTAACAGAAGGACTGAAGATGGCAGAAAAGGTAAGTTTGCCGGGTATTATCAAGGACTTCATCACTACTCACCACGGTACAGGTATTGCCAAATTCTTCTATGTAAACTATTGCAATGCCCATCCTACGGAAGTAGTAGATAAGTCACTGTTCCAATATCCGGGCCCAAATCCGTTTACCCGAGAGCAGGCAATCCTGATGATGGCGGATACAGTAGAAGCAGCTTCCCGCTCACTGAATGAATATACGGAAGAAAGCATCAGTAATCTGGTAAACAAGCTCATCGATGGACAGGTGGCAGATGGATTCTTCAAGGAATGCCCGATTACCTTCCGTGACATTGCACTTGCCAAGCTGGTGCTTATCGATCGTCTGAAGGCGATTTATCATACCCGCATCTCCTATCCTCACATGAATGTGAAGGAGAATCAAAGCATGAAAAAGGAGGAAGAAGCTCCTCAGGCTGAAACCGACACTCAAAAGTCTTGAAAACAGCTGATTTTTCAAGGTATCGAAACATACAAATAAAGCTATCAAATAGCCCGAGAATATGCACAGTCTTTTAGTTTTGTGCAGATTCTCGGGCTATTTACGTTAATATACATTAAATATAAGATTACCATTATGGAGAAATAGAACATTATAGTTACCTTTGCGGACGTTTTTATTTAATATTATTAAGATGAAGAAACTAAAATTAGTTAGTTTAGCCATTGCGATGGCTTGTGCAACCCCATCTTTTGCAGGCGGTTTGCTCACCAACACCAATCAACATATAGCATTCAACAGAATGATGAGCCGTGAGGCTTCAATTGGTATCGACGGCGTTTATTACAATCCAGCCGGAGTTGTATTCATGGGTGAAGGTCACCATCTCGCCATCAACTGGCAGTTGGCTTACCAGACACGTAGCATTGAAAATGATTATGCATTGTTCACAAACAATGTGAACAATCCTATTACCCCTCGTACTTTCAAGGGTGAGGCTTTTGCGCCTGTCATCCCTTCATTCCAGTATGCTTATAATAAAGGTAGATGGTCACTCCAGGCTAGCTTCGCCCTCACAGGTGGCGGTGGCAAGTGTACCTTCGATAATGGTCTTGGCTCTTTCGAAAAGATCGTAGCTGAGACAGCAATGGCAGCTTGCCAGTTGGCTGGTGCTGTAGACCAGGTTGCAGCACAGTATCGTGTACCAGCTGTTTTCACCAACAATGATAAATTCGGAAAGGAAGGCAAGTATAGCTACAACAGTTATATGCACGGCCGCCAGTACTACTATGGTCTCTCTCTGGGTGCAGCTTATAAGTTCAGCGACAACTTCAGTGCATTCGCAGGCGTACGTGGTGTCTATGCTTCTACTAACTACTATGGATATGTAGAGAACATCAAGGTTGGCGCAATGCCTCTCTATAAGGTGCTCGACCCAACCAAGGAAACAGCTGCCAACATTGAGTTGAGCTGTGACCAGAGCGGTGTGGGCTTCACTCCTATCATCGGTGTGGATTTCAAGACTGGCAAGTGGAACTTCGCTGCCAAATATGAGTTCAAGACTCGTATCCGCCTGAAGAACAAGTCAGTAAACCAGGTACCTAGTATCGGTAACCTTCCAGACAACCTCCGCAACGCCTACATTGCAGGTGGTGTACCAGAGGCTGCTGCAAATGCCATCATCGGCAACCCAGTTATTCAGGGAGCCATGGGACAGTTGAAGACTCAGTTCGATGCCAAGCTTGAAAAGGCTATCGGTGAATACGAGGATGGTAAGAAGATTGCAGGCGATATTCCTGCTTACCTGGCACTCGGTGTAGGTTACAGCCCTGTAAATGCCGTACGCGTAAACGTTGGTTTCCACTGGTTTGATGACAAGCACGCTACATCATACAACAATCGTCAGGAGAAATTGGACCGTGGTACCTTGGAGTACAACGCAGGTGTTGAGGTGGATGTCAACAAGAAGATTACCTTGAGTACAGGTTGGCAGAATACCAACTATGGCTTGAGCGATGAGTATATGGATGACAAATCATTCGTTGTTGGTTCTAACTCTGCTGCTATCGGCGGTGTTTATCACATCAACAAGAAGATGGATCTGAACGTGGCTTACTTCCACACCTTCTATCAGCACAAGAAGACTTCAGAGAAAGTTCAACTTTCTGCAGAGAAGAGCATCAACTACAGCTCTGATTACACCCGTAACAACAATGTGTTTGCTGTAGGTCTTGATATCAACTTCTAATCACAAGGTTGATAAAGTAGAATTAGACTCATGTTTATCAGAACTATCAGATAAAACAAGACACATAACTACAAACATCAAAAAAGGCTATCCCTCTCTTTTAGATTGGGATAGCCTTTCTTTTTTATCTCACACAGAGGATTCCGACATGACTACTTTACCCTACATCGGGTCCACATCATAATATATCTGCAAAGCTCCATACCTCGGATCTTTTGCCATCATCTGCTGTGCATACTTCAGATATTCGCGCACCTTCTTCTGGTCGATACCATTCTCCAGCTTGATGACAATCTTGCGGATATTCATTGTCTTTACACGTGCTACAGCCGGCTTATCCGGTCCGAGTACCCGTTCACCAAACCATCCTCTCAGCGTCTTGCCCAATTCCAGACTAGCCTGTTGGCAGATCTTTTCGTGCTTGTGCTTCAGGAACACATTGATAAGATGGAAGAAAGGCGGATAATGAAACATTCTTCTCTCCTCCAGGATTCCCTTGAAAAGAGAATCATAGTCATTGTGTACTACCTGACTGATAATAGGCAGTGTCGGATTCTTTGTCTGCAGAATCACGAGCCCCCGTTTGCCCTTTCTTCCGGCTCTTCCACTCACCTGCGCCATCATCATGAAAGCATGCTCGTAAGCACGGAAATCAGGATAGTTGAGCATTGAATCAGCATTCAAGATACCTACTACACTCACATTATCGAAATCCAAGCCCTTTGATATCATCTGCGTACCAATCAGAAGATTTGTCTTTCCCGATGAGAAATCGGAGATCAGTCGCTCGTAGGCATTTCGGGTACGGGTTGTATCTAAGTCCATTCGAGCGATGCGGGCTTCAGGAAAGATCTCGGAAATCTGGTCTTCGATGCGCTCTGTTCCGATACCCCTGCCCATCAACTCAGTACTGCCACAGTTAGGACATTCAGTAGGAACCGGATAAGTATAACCGCAATAATGGCAGGTAAGGAGATTGATACTCTTATGCAGGGTAAGCGAAACATCACAGTTCTTGCATTTCGGCACCCATCCACACACCTTACATTCTATCATCGGTGCAAATCCTCTCCGGTTCTGGAAGAGGATAGCCTGCTCTCCATTCTTCAGGGCTTCTCTTACCGCCGCCAGGAGCACAGGCGAATAAACACCCGTCATCATCTTGCGATGGCGGAGGTCTTTCACATCCACCACCTGTATCTCAGGCAACTGGATATCCTTGTATCGGGTCTTCAGTTCTACCAATCCATACTTACCCTGCTGGGCATTGTAATAGCTTTCCATCGAAGGCGTAGCCGTTCCCAGAAGCACCTTTGCCTCCGGATACATGTTGGCAAGCACGATGGCTGCACTGCGGGCATGATAGCGTGGAGCCGGATCCTGCTGCTTGAAAGAGGTCTCGTGCTCTTCATCGATGATGACAAGTCCCAGTTTCTGGAAAGGCAGAAAGACAGCGCTTCTTGCTCCCAGGATCACATCATAGGGATGCCCGGAGAGTTGTTTCTGCCAGATTTCCACGCGCTCTGCATCACTATATTTAGAATGATAGATACCGAGCCGGTCGCCAAAGACTTTGTGCAGTCGCTCCATAATCTGAACCGTCAGGGCGATTTCGGGCAGCAGATAGAGCACCTGCCTGTGTTCCTCGATGGCTTTTCTGATGAGATGGATATAGATTTCCGTCTTTCCGCTGGAAGTTACACCATGCAGGAGCACTACGTTTTTCTTCAGCATCTGCATCAGTATCTGATTGTAAGCATCCTGCTGCGGCATAGACAAGGGCTTGATCTGGTCTAGATGCGATTCTCCAGCCGTATTCAATCTACCCACTTCCAACTCGTAGGTAAAGAGGATGCCTCTGTCGATGAGCGCCTTGACCACAGCTGCCGTGCATCGTGCCTCGTTCATCAGCTCTTCCTTCGTCACCTTCTTGATACCTTCTCTAGGCGTATCTCCCTCCAGACTGTCCCAATGAGAAAGAGCCAGGAAGGTGGTCAAAGTCTTCGATTGCTTCAGGGCACGCTGCACCATATTGAGCGCCACGTGCAGAGCCTGTTCATTGCGATAACTGCTAGCCAACTCCACATAGAGTTCCATCTTGGGCTTGAATTTCTCTGTAGATTTCATTCCGGCAGGCATGGCTGCATTATATACATCGCCAAGAGGTGACATATAGTAATCGCTGATCCATTGCCAAAGGCGATATTGCTGGGGAAGAAGAGAGGGATAGGAATCAAGAACAGCCTCTATCGGCTTACAGCTGAAATCCGGTTTTTCGGAATGTACATCCGCTACCATGGCAATATATTTCTTGCTTTTTCCTAAGGGAACGAGCACGCGCATACCAGCCACAACTTTCCCTTCCATCCCTTCGGGAACAGAATAAGTAAAGGTGCCGTCGAGCGGAAGAGGCAATATCACATCTACATATCTCATTGTTTCTATCTTCTAATTCTTCAGAATGTTTATCGTATGAAACAGCTACCCAACTATTCTTTCCAAACATTCGTTCTGCAAAGATAGCAAAAAAAAAGCAGATACCCATCATCAGGTACCTGCTTTTATATATTTTAATGTATCTACTCGAAGAGATACTGGCTACAGTAGCTTAGAACCAGTAGCCGAGTGCAATCTGCCAAGAGTTGTTACGGCTCTTGTCCTTTCCTGCATTTGTAACTGCATCAAGGGCCTTAGAGAAGCTGGCATCAGCCGACTTGCCGCAAGCGATATTGTAGTTGGCTGATACCTGAAGATGGTTCAACAAGGTTACACCAGCACCTACGTTTACGCTGAAGTTTGATTTCTTCAAAGAATAGCTGCTTGTTTCATTCCATGTAAAGTTCTTGTCTCCTACGTTGATACCCCACTGTGGACCAGCAAAGAGGAAAATGTTAGCCAGGCTGCTCAAGCCAAAACCATAACGTACGTTGACAGGAATGTTGATAGACTGCTGCTTCACGTTCGCCTGTCCGAAGTCACCATTAGTACCGACATACTTAACATCAGCCTCTTTCTGGTCGTATAAAGCTGCAGCATCGAAGCTCAAGCCTACGATAGGCACAGTAACCTTCACCATAGGACCAACAAAGAAACCAGTCTTGTTGGAAGCATCAAATACATCCTCGCTGAAAGACATGCTTGTCACGTTCAAACCGCCCTTCAAACCGAACTTAATCTGTGCGTTTGCGCTAGTAGCATACATCATTGCAGCCACCATGAATACAAGTGATAAAATCTTCTTCATTTTCTTACCTTTTTTAATTGTTACTAATTCAATATGTTCACACTATATGTTGAATACAACATCTCTTTTACTTAATGGAGTTCTCTCCTCAACATCTTAATGGCGCTCTCTTCTCACCGTGACTCTAGCCGAACCGCTGGCAGAAGAGGTTCTGTTTTTAGCCTGCTTTGACTTGACACGGGAAACCTTGCCGGTGTTGGCAGATGCGCCACGCAATCCTGTGCTTCGGCGATTCTTCCTTACACTTCCCTTTGCATCCTTTGCGGCATTGGCAATGCTGTCCAGTGAATCCTTTCGTGCCTGATTACCCCAGATATTCTTCTCAAAGGCAACCAATTCTGCCTCGATGCGTTTCTGCTCCTTTGCCATGGCAGAATCCGTGGTACAGTATTGAGAAAGGGGTTGTCCCAACAGATTGTTGGTCTTGTAAATCTTACCCTTATATTGATTTCTGGCAAAGTAATCATCAATGCTCATCACCACGGCATTGTTCAGATTGCTAGTCATCACCTGCTGGCGGGTAAGATAAGGAGCCAGATCATCATATTTCACCCAAAAGAGGGGATACCTGGTTCCACCATCTCCAAAATCATCCTCACGGGTCATGATAGGGCAAAGCGCCAACACCTTGGTATGGAAGGTAGCAGAACGCTGGTCGAAGAAACTGCTCTCCTTGATATAATACGATTTCACCTCACGCGAAGGAATATCGCTGTTGTCTAACTTGATTCTACCATTTGCCTGCTTCTCGTAGTAGATATGATAGTTATCCAGGAAAGACTTCGGATCCACCCGGTCGGCAGCGGCAAAACTCTCATTACCATCCATTCGGTATTGGAATACGGTAATCTTTCCCGTCATCATCAATCTGAAGATGGTGGTAAAGAGATTCATCTGATTTCCCTTCGGCTCAACAGGATAATAGAGCGCAGCATTGGCTTCGTTGTTGAGATCCAGTTCACGGTAGATATCTCTTCTCCAAACCACGTCCTCATCCATCGGGAGAGCAGTAGGAAAGGAGATCTGCGCACGCAGGGTTGGAGTATCGCCATTCTGCTGCGCTGCTTTCTTCTGTGCTGCCGCCTGCCTGCGGGCCTCAGGTTGTGCCCAGATGCCCTGCACCATTCCCAAGAGCAGGAACAAGAACAATATCTTTTTCATTGACTTTGATTTTTAAATTTGAAAACTCCGTTATTACTTTACGATAACTTCCATTGACGAAGGCAGGGTTCGCATGATGCCGTCGGGACCTACAGCTCTGATATGAGAGATGTAGAAACGACGGTTGCGATACAGCTTTCTGAACTCCTCACGCTGTCTGGTCGAGAAACTGGCTCCAGCAGAAGCCAGCGGAATAGCATTACCCATATTGTCGAAGAAGACGGTTTCGAAACCTACTACCTTGAAAGGAATATCCAGAAGTCCATCGTCGATGGCTGCATGAATGCCCGTGGCACCCATCAGACTGGCCTTTGCCAAACCGCCACCTCTGAATCTGTCTGTTCCCATTGCGATATAAGCGGTAGGATCTGGCAATTTTCTGACATGGAAAACAAAAGGCGGCAGCGAGCGAACCTGTCCCTTATCTCTTGCCGTTACATGAATGGTAACATCCTTGCCAACGGTAGATGGAGTCGCCACGAAATGACCGTTGCCTTTTGATACGAACGAGCCACCACTCATAGAGGCAGAGATGGCATTAGCCGGAACACCCGGCACACTGATACTGATAGGATTGGCATAACCTGCATAAAGCACATTCATCAGGTCAGCTGCCACTGTAGCAGAATTCGGAACAGGCAATACGGTATATTTCTGACTGAAGTTACGACGGATTTCCTCACCATCCTTGCCTTTCATCAGAATATAGCCATTAAACTGATGTTCTCCTACCCCACCAGCCGTAAAGCTATATCTACCATCAGCAGCCTGAAGCCGGCTGCCATTGACATAGATTTCAGGGCACTGGGTACTGTCTATAGCCGCCATCACCACCTGTGAGTTGAATCGCTCACCCGCATAAAGGGTCGTCTTTTCAGGAATCACGAAGGCATTCATCTCACTCACATTCAGTTCCACGAGTTTCACATCCTTCTTCTCATCGCCCTTCCGCGGTTCATCCTGCAAGCTTCTCTTCACCTTCTCCACCAACGACTTACCCTTGACACCGAGCTCCTCTTCTGTAGGAGTATTCAGTGCCAACATAGCCATCAAGACGACATACATCAGGTTGATCATCTTCTGGCGTGGTGAAATCGGTCTTTTCTTTATTGCCATTTATTTTTCTTTTAAGTTTGCGGTCATCGCTGCTATCATACGTGCATAGATGCTGTTCAGTTGCTCTATCTGCTGAGCCATTTTCCGGGTCTGTTCATTGATCTGGTCGATGGTACCAATCTGCTGACTGGCACTTTTCAACTGCATCTCATAAACCTTGGTAATACCGGTAAGCGTGCGGTTCAGGTTTTCCATCTCCTCACTGTCACGAGTCAGACGGGAGCTCTGCTCATTAACCTTGCCAAGGGTATCTACCAGATTCTTCAATTCATCCACATAGCTGCTCTGCACTTTCTGCATTTCCTCAGAAGCTACCTGCATTTCTGCCAAGGCATCCGGCTGAACTATTGGGGAAGCCTGGTTGGCAACACCAGCAATTGGAGAAGAAGATGCTCCCATGGTAGAAGCAGCCACATTCTTGTCCTGGTATTCTACCTTACCCGTCTCCAGATATTCCTCCGTCACATGAGTAGGAAGCTCTCTGCCATCAGCAGTCTTATCGAAAGGACGGTCGAAAGCAGACAGGAAGAACACGATAATCTCAGTGCCCATTCCCAGGAAGATCATCAGTTTGGCTCCGGGAAGATGCGTCAACGTGAAGAGAGTACCTGCAATAACGATACTCGCACCCCAACTATATGCATAGTTCAGGAAAGTCTGTCCCGGAACACTATCCATCCACTTCTGCAGACGATAGACAATATTATATTTACTATAGTCACCCATTTTGATTATCTCCTATTCTTATTTCTTGATGGTTTCTGCTTGGCACTCGATGTGGTAGCCAGACTTCTTACGCAGCGGAATCCGATATATGAGCGTGGCTGGTTCTGGTATTCCCAGGAGCGCCATGCCGAGCGGATAAAAGATTCCGGATCTTTCCAGGAACCACCTCTTACACTCTTTTTCTTCAACCGGTAAGGATCTTCCTTGGCTGCATTGTATTTCAGGTCAGGATTCAGATCATTCATCGCATCCACTCCTGCCTCGGTATAAACGGTACTGGTCCATTCAGCCACATTACCAGCCATATCATAGAGCCCGTTCGAGTTGGGTGAATAAATACCCACCTTACTCGTTATCAGGTTACCATCCTTGGTATAGTTACCCCTATCTGGCTTGAAGTTGGCATAGAAACATCCATCTCCATTCTTTACGTCAGCATTGTCCCAAGGGAACTCACTCTGATTCTTTCCTCTGGCAGCAAACTCCCATTCTGCCTCTGTTGGCAGACGGTAACGCTGCACGAATCTTGCCTCCGGTCCCAAACCTTTCAGAAGGTAGTCGGTACGCCATGCACAGAAGGCATTCGCCTGCTCCCAGGTGACACCCACAACAGGATAGTCGTTGTAGGCTGGATTACTGAAATAGCTTCTCAGATAAGTTTCATTATCTGAGTTGCGGAAATCATTCACCCAGCAAGTTGTATCCGGATAGATATTCACGATATAAGTATTGAGGAAATCCCACGGACCGCTCAACGGGCGGTTGATGGTCTCTCTCACCACTCTACCCTCATCATCATAATAAGCGGTATCCTTAGAAATCATCACCACCTCATCAGAATTTATCTGGATATCTGTATTCAGACTGCGCTCCTGCGGATTGATTCGGTTACGGCGAAGGGCAGCTGCTGTATAATCATAGATTTCATACTTATAGTTGAGCTGGCGCCAATCGATCAGTTTCTCGCCGGTCACCGGATTCACATTGTAGAGACTTTCTATCGCACGCAGTTCATCCTCATTCGGCTTTCTTGGCAAAGGCTTCTTCCAGTTAACCTGCGGAGGAACCGGGTCGCCATTCTTGTCTTCGGTAATCATATAGGTCTCATCACCGGCATAGGCAGGATCGGCAAGACGGGTACGAAGGATGGAATCGCGTACATAAGCAACAAACTGCTTGTACTCAGAGTTCGTAATCTCAGTATCATCCATCCAGAAACCATCTACGGAAACATCCTTACGGGGAGTTTTGGCACCCCATAGCGAATCCTGAGTCTCAAGACCCATCTTCAGGAAACCACGGTTCACCTTTACCATTCCGTAAGGTGTAGGCTCCACGAACCCTCTTCCGCTTACGCCCACAACTTCTCCTCCTCTACCTGCCATGGAAGTAGATTTGGCGCTGAAACAGCCACTCAGGGAGAGCAGTGCTACAAGTGAGCAGAAGAGCCCTATTATTTTCTTCATTTCAATATTCATATTCTTGATGATATACTATAGTATTCTTACACTTTGATGTTTGTTCTTTCCTTTTTTGGCAAGACTGATCTCAGTCTGGTATCCGATGAAGAGTTCATGGCTACCATTGCCCGCATTCAACTTCGAAGTATAGCACTCATAACTGTACCCAAGCATCACCCCATGAAAAGTACCTCCCAATAGAAAGGTAACGGAATGATCAGGACTGTAGGTGAGTCCACCATACAAATGCTTTCCCTCGTGCTGATATACCAGCCGCCCGGTAACATCGCCTCGCCACGCCGTACCATCATACCTGACAAGAGCAGATGACCTTATAGATAAAAACGGATTTCTCAGTTGAATATTGTATCCACCAGTCAAATAATACCTTGCATCAATCTTAAATTCATTTGATTCACCCAGATTGATCGTAGGAGAAGTAAGATGCTGCCCTGAAAGCCCAACATACCAATTACGATGAATGAAATAGAGACCCAAGGCAAAATCCATTCCGCTTCCCTCTACATTTGTCGTAGCAAAAGCAGGGTCGCCCGATTCTCCAGCATCCACCTTGCTGCCATCAAAACTCTCACTCAGCATACCTCCCTGAAATCCGATGCTCATCTTTCCTCCCCATATCTTCTTTTTATAGGCATACTGCAGACTAAGACGCTGGTGGGTAAAGAGACCAATCTGATCATTCATCAGCGAAACACCCACGCCCTGCTGATGATCGAAAAGCAGGAAAGGCATATCTGCCGCCAGATACATCGTACGGGGATTGTGTTCGAATCCAGCCATATCAAGAGCGTAAGCAGCCGTAACATTCAGTTTAGCCTGCTTACCCACTGCTGCAGGATTGAAGGATGACTCCATGTCGAAATAATGACTGAAGGATGGATCATACTGTGCTCTCGTACAGAGCACGCCTGCCAGCAAAAAACATAATATGATGATTCGTCTTAACACAATGTAATAACGTAAATTATCGCTGAATATTATATATAAGGTGATGATTGAGGAAACATCCGGGCAGATATGAGATGAAAAAGTAACAGAAAGAAGATGAAAAAGGCTGTTCTCCGTGTAGAGAACAGCCCTATCATCGACTTTTAATATTCGTCGTCATTCCAGAGGAATATTAGGGCTGAATACCAAGCACTTATGGTCTTCCAACTTTTATAGTGAACATTTTATTAAGGAGTAAAAGTCGCTAAAAGGCTTTTCTAAACCTATCTTGCAACTCCTTGATTCGCTCTAAAAGTTTTTCGAAAGATAAAGTCTGACCATAGATAAAGTGGTTACACATCTCTGCATAATCACCCTCCCAATCCTTCATCAACTCTTGCCTAGGAACGAAATCAATCTCACTCGGCATCAACTTAGAATAATCTACATACCCTACAGCATAGTATATGGAACGATGCTTAACAATACGATCATACAAGTCCATATCCTGCAGGGCTTGTTTGCCAAATTCTGTATCCATCAAGCGTTCAAGATCATAAAGATGTCTAGACATTCGGACATAACGAGGAGTCTGTTTCTGAAACTCCTCACATAGCAAGAATGCTTTCTCCAGGAATGTTCGTGTAGGCACAACTGTCTTTATAGTAGCTGTAGCCGCCTCATCTTCTCCAGGGAAAGTCTGCTCAATATATGATGAAATCAAACGGTCTTCCGT
>ERZ1504835.278-NODE-278-length-12982-cov-5.892628_pt1 | contig 12982 bp, 9 predicted proteins | sample MGYA00572106_ERZ1504835 | MGnify/ENA primary metagenome ERZ1504835 (study PRJEB39906, sample SAMEA3182106) | gut metagenome | biome: human; feature: gut; material: Stool; isolation source: human stools | place: Canada | collected 2013-02-26 ...
GTATATATATTATTAAGGTATATATATAATAAGGTATAAAGAAGAAAAAGGAAAAGACATTATGCCAAAGAAAGCATGTAGCTTCTGTGGAAGAAGCGAGAATGAAGTGAAGTTGTTGATCACCGGTATCAATGGCTTTATCTGTGAGGAGTGCGCCAAGCAGGCATTTGAGATAGTGCAGCAGACTGGCGTATTGAATCCAAAGGGCGATGACGCGAAGTTTGCCTTGAAGCAGGTGCCAAAGCCTATGGAGATCAAGGAATATCTCGATGAATATATCATCGGACAGGAACAGGCCAAGCGTCATCTTGCCGTTGCTGTCTATAATCACTATAAGCGTCTGCAGCAGCCTGAGGATAAGGAAGGCGTGGAAATCGAAAAGAGCAACATCATCATGGTGGGTAGTACCGGTACCGGTAAGACATTGCTGGCACGTACCATTGCCAAGTTGCTCGATGTACCTTTCACCATCGTGGATGCTACGGTATTTACCGAGGCTGGTTATGTAGGTGAGGATGTGGAGAGTATCCTCTCCCGTCTGCTCCAGGTAGCCGACTATAATGTGGAGGCTGCCCAGCGTGGTATCGTCTTCATCGACGAGATTGACAAGATTGCCCGCAAGAGCGACAACCCATCTATCACCCGCGACGTAAGTGGAGAGGGTGTGCAGCAGGGACTTTTGAAACTCCTGGAGGGAACCATGGTGAACGTACCGCCAAAGGGTGGACGCAAGCATCCTGATCAGGATTACATCCATGTGGATACCAAGAATATCCTCTTTATCTGCGGTGGTGCCTTCGACGGTATCGAGCGCAAGATTGCTCAGCGCCTGAATACCCACGTGGTAGGCTACAATTCAGTACAGAATGTTGCCAAGGTAGATAAGAAGGATCTGATGAAGTACATCCTGCCACAGGATTTGAAGTCATTCGGTCTGATCCCTGAAATCATCGGTCGTCTGCCTGTGCTCACCTATCTCAATCCTTTGGATAGAGATGCGCTGCGCAAGATCCTGGTAGAGCCAAAGAACTCTATCGTGAAGCAGTATATGAAGCTCTTCGAAATGGATGGCATCAAGCTCAGCTTTACAGAGGAAGCACTCGACTTCATGGTAGATAAGGCTGTGGAGTATAAGTTGGGTGCCCGTGGACTTCGTTCTATCGTAGAGGCAGTGATGACCGATGCGATGTTTGAGGTACCATCCAAGAAGATCAAGAAGTTTGAAGTGACATTGGATTATGCCAAGGGACAGCTCGACAAGGCTCATCTTGGACAGCTGGAGTCTGCGTAAGGAGGATTCCGGCAAGCATCATTCTTTGTAAATATCATCAAATCAGTTGGGAGAGAATCCCGGCTGATTTCTATATACCATATAAAGACATATAAAATTAAAGTTGGATATGACGGAACAGGTAAATCTTACAGAACAGTTGAAACATTATTTCGGTTTCGATTCGTTTAAAGGCGAGCAGGAATCTATCATCAGGAACCTGATGGAAGGCAACGATACGTTTGTGTTGATGCCTACTGGTGGTGGCAAGAGCTTGTGTTATCAGCTTCCATCCTTGATCATGGATGGAACAGCTATTGTTATCTCACCACTGATCGCCCTGATGAAGAATCAGGTGGATGTGATCAATGGACTGAGTGAAGACGATGGCGTGGCTCACTATCTGAATTCATCTCTGAACAAATCGGCCATTGAGAAGGTGAAGGGCGACATATTGAGTGGCAAGACCAAGCTCCTCTATGTGGCACCGGAATCTCTGACCAAGGAAGATAATGTAGAGTTCTTGAAGACCATCAAAATCTCTTTCTATGCCGTGGATGAGGCACACTGTATCTCTGAGTGGGGACATGATTTCCGCCCAGAGTACCGACGCATACGCCCTATCATCAACGAAATAGGCAAGGCACCGGTCATTGCCCTTACGGCAACGGCTACCGACAAGGTGCGTACAGACATCAAGAAAAACCTCGGCATCGTGGATGCCAGGGAATTCAAGAGTTCCTTCAACCGTGCGAATCTCTTCTACGAGGTGCGCCAGAAAACCAACGACATCGATCGCCAGATTATCATGTTTATCCGTCAGCATCCAGGTAAGAGTGGCATCATCTATTGTCTGTCCAGAAAGAAAGTGGAAGAACTGGCTGAAGTACTCAAGGCAAACGATATCAAGGCTGCTCCTTATCATGCAGGTCTGGATTCTGCAACCCGTTCGCAGACTCAGGACGACTTCCTGATGGAGCGTATCGATGTCATCGTGGCGACTATCGCCTTCGGTATGGGTATTGACAAGCCGGATGTAAGATTTGTCATCCACTATGATATTCCAAAGAGTCTGGAAGGTTACTATCAGGAGACCGGTCGTGCCGGACGCGATGGAGGAGAAGGTATCTGCATCGCTTTCTATGCACGCAAGGATTTGAGAAAACTGGAGAAATTCATGGAGAACAAACCTGTGGCTGAACAGGATATCGGCCGACAGCTCCTGCAGGAGACTGCCGCATACGCTGAATCATCTGTCTGCCGCCGCAAGATGCTGCTCCATTATTTCGGAGAAGAATATGATGTGGAAAACTGCCACAATTGCGACAACTGTCTGCATCCTTCCGTGAAGTTTGAGGCTAAGGATGCCCTGGTAGTGGTTTTGGAGGCTGTGGCTGCCGTGAAGGAAAACTTCCGTCAGGAGTACATCATCGATTTCGTGAAAGGCCGTGCCACTGACGACATCGTTTCCCACAAGCACGACAACCTGGAAGAGTTTGGTGCCGGTGAGGATATGGATGCCAAGGTATGGAATCCGGTAATCCGCCAGGCATTGATAGCCGGTTATCTCAAGAAGGATGTAGAGAACTACGGACTCTTGAAGTTGACTGCCGCCGGCAAGCGTTATCTGAAGAATCCAACCTCTTTCATGATCGTTGCCGACAAGGAGTTTAAGGACGATTATGTAGAGAGTGCTCACGAAGGCAGTAACAATGGAGAAGCTTTGGATCCAACTCTCTTTGCCATGTTGAAAGACCTGCGCAAGAGTGTGGCGAAAAAGCGCAAGTTGCCACCATACGTCATCTTCCAGGATGTATCTCTGGAGCAGATGGCTACCATGTATCCGCACGACTTGCAGGAGTTGCAGAACATCCAGGGCGTGGGAGCCGGTAAGGCAAAGCGTTATGGCAAGGAATTCTGTAAGCTGATCCAGAACTATTGTGTAGAAAATGAAATCGAGCGACCAGAGGAGTTGCGCGTGAAGACCGTTGCCAAGAAGTCATTGCTCAAGGTGAATATCATCCAGAGCATCGACCGACAGATCGACCTCGAAGATCTTGCCAGTGCCAAAGGTTTGGAGTTCGCTGATCTCTTGGACGAAATTGAGGCAATCGTGTATAGCGGAACCAAGTTGAATATCGATTATTTCATCGAAGACAGGATGGATGACGACAAGATCGACGACATCTATGACTACTTCATGGAGAGTGAAACAGACGACTTGGATGCGGCACTCGATGAGTTGGATGAAGACTACACAGAAGAGGACATTCGACTGATTAGAATCAAGTTTTTGTCCGAACAAGCCAACTAATCACGTTAAATAGCATTAATAAGGTAAGATTTTCGTGAAAAGCGAACTCTATCTGAGAAATTATTGCTAAATTTGCACGCAATAAATTTTTAAAGGTTACAATATGTCATCATTTGTTGCAGATAAAATTGTAATGGACGGTCTCACTTACGACGACGTCCTTCTTATCCCTGCGTATTCAGAGGTACTACCAAAACAGGTAGAGTTGAAAACCAAGTTCTCTCGTAACATCGAGTTGAACGTTCCATTCGTTACAGCAGCGATGGACACCGTTACTGAGGCTTCAATGGCGATAGCTATCGCTCGTGAAGGTGGTATCGGTGTAATTCACAAGAACATGACCATTGAGGAGCAAGCTCGTCAGGTCGCTATTGTGAAGCGTGCTGAGAATGGTATGATTTATGACCCTGTCACCATCCGTCGTGGCAGTACAGTGAAGGATGCGCTGGATATGATGCACGACTATCATATCGGTGGTATTCCAGTGGTGGATGACGAGAATCATCTCGTTGGTATCGTGACCAACCGTGACCTTCGTTTCGAGCGTCACATGGACAAGAAGATTGATGAGGTAATGACCAGCGAGAACCTGGTTACCACTCACATCCAGACCGACTTGGTTGCCGCAGCTGCCATCTTACAGGAGAACAAGATTGAGAAGCTCCCTGTAGTTGACAATGAGAATCACTTGGTAGGTTTGATTACTTACAAGGACATCACCAAGGCAAAGGACAAGCCAATGGCTTGCAAGGATGCCAAGGGTCGTCTTCGCGTGGCTGCCGGTGTAGGTGTTACAGTTGATACTTTGGAACGTGCCAAGGCTCTGGTTGAGGCTGGTGCTGATGCCATCGTTATTGATACTGCTCATGGTCACTCTAAGGGTGTTGTCGAGAAGCTCAAGCAGGTTAAGGCTGCCTTCCCACAGGTAGATGTAGTAGTAGGTAATGTTGCTACTGGCGAGGCTGCCAAGTATTTGGTAGAGAATGGCGCTGATGGCGTAAAGGTAGGTATCGGTCCTGGTTCTATCTGTACTACCCGTGTCGTTGCCGGTGTAGGTGTGCCTCAGTTGAGTGCTGTTTATGATGTATATTCTGCCTTGAAGGGTACAGGCGTTCCTCTGATTGCCGATGGCGGTTTGCGCTATTCTGGTGACGTAGTGAAGGCTCTGGCTGCTGGTGGTAGCTGCGTAATGATCGGTTCATTGGTAGCTGGTACTGAGGAGAGCCCTGGCGATACTATCATCTTCAACGGCCGTAAGTTCAAGAGCTACCGCGGTATGGGTTCTCTCGAGGCTATGGAGCAGAAGAATGGTTCTAAGGACCGTTACTTCCAGGGTGATACCAAGGATGCCAAGAAGCTTGTACCAGAGGGTATCGCAGGTCGTGTTCCTTACAAGGGAACTGTACAGGAGGTTATCTACCAGTTGATTGGTGGTTTGCGTTCTGGTATGGGTTACTGTGGTGCTGCTACTATCGAGAACTTGCACAACGCAAAGTTTGCCCGCATTACAAATGCCGGTGTATTGGAGAGCCATCCACATGATATCACTATCACCAGTGAGGCTCCTAATTACAGCCGCCCAGAATAATTATTTGAAAAGTAATATGAGATTTTATGCGCTTTTTGCAGCTATGCTCCTTTCGGGGAGCATAGCTTTTGCTCAAAACGACGACCCTACTATCATGACTATCAATGGTCAGCCTGTCAGTCGTTCGGAATTTGAATATTCTTATAACAAAAACAATTCCGAGGGCGTGATTGACAAGAAGACAGTCAATGAGTATGTTGACCTATTTGTTAATTACAAACTTAAGGTTTTGGCGGCATTGGATGCCCATATCGATACTACGGCTTCTTTTAAACAGGAGTTCCTGCAGTATCGTGACCAACAGGTACGTCCGGCGATGATCAGTTCGGGAGATGTGGAGGCGGAAGCGCAGAAAATTTACGAAGAAGCGAAACAACGTGTCAGTAAGTCGGGCGGAATGGTTCATCCTGCCCACATATTGATCCGTTTGGGACAGAAAGCCTCTGCTGCAGACCAGGAAACGGCGCGTCAGAAGGCTCAATCTATCTATCAGGCTCTATGCAAAGGAGGCGATTTCGCCGGATATGCCAGAAAGTATTCTGATGACCAGGGTTCTGCCGTCAAGGGTGGAGACATCTCCTGGATATCAAGAGGGCAGACGGTGAAGACTTTTGAGGATGCTGCGTTCTCACTCAAGGTGGGAGAAATCAGCAAGCCAATCCTCTCGGAGTTTGGCTATCACGTCATCAAGCTGATGGGAAAGCAGGACTTCTATCCTTATGATTCGGTGAAGAACGATATCCTTCGTTTCATCGATGCCAAGGGAATCAGAGAAAGAATCATCAACGAAAAGTTGGATTCCATTGCCAGGACGTTGCCCGCGGGAAGTGACCGTGAAACCGTCTTGGATCAGAAAGCTTCAGAATTGTCGGTTCACGACAAGAATCTGAAATATCTCATGCAGGAGTATCACGACGGATTGCTGCTCTATGAAATCAGCAACCGGATGGTATGGGAGAAAGCAGCGAATGATGAACAAGCACAAGCTGCTTATTTTGCCAAGAACAAGAAGAAATACAGATGGGAGCATCCCCGCTTCAAGGGTATTGCTTACCATACAAAGGATGCTGCCGATGTGGCAGCGGTCAAGAAATGCGTAAAGGGTAAGCCTTTCAGCCAATGGGCAGAGTTACTTCGAAGGAAGTTTAATGCCGATTCGGTGGTGCGTGTCCAGGTGGAGGAAGGAATCTTCAAGAAGGGAGATCATCCTGTAGTGGATTCACTGGTGTTCAAGACAAGCGCCAAGGTAGAGAAGGTTAAAGGATATCCTTACGATGCTACATTCGGAAAAATTCTCAAGAAGGGACCTAAGGAATACACGGATGTGAAAGCCTGGGTGATAGCCGACTATCAGGACCAGCTGGAGAAGGAATGGGTGGCAACATTAAGAAAGAAATATCAGTTTGTGGTGTACCCTGAGGTATTAGCCACGGTAAACAAACATTAAATATAAAATTCAAGCAGAATACAGATCTATGAAGACTGGATATAAAATGAGTCTGGCGTTTATCGCATTGCTCCTCATCATGGGCATGAGCGCAAGCGCCTCACGTATGGGCATGAGTCGCCATGCTTCGGTTGCCGACAGTGATTCGGCAAAGTTGGAAGCGGTGAACGACTCGCAGTCAATCGACCCGGGAAGTATTGTTGACGAGGTGATCTGGGTAGTTGGAGATGAGGCTATCCTCAAGTCTGACGTCGAGGTTACCCGCTTGCAGTCGGAGGCTGATGGCATCAAGTTCGTCGGCGATCCAGACTGTTCTATTCCTGAGCAGATTGCCGTGCAGAAACTTTTCCTGCACCAGGCTGCCATCGACAGTATAGAGGTGTCTGAGTCGGAAGTCATGCAGGGTATCGACGACCAGATCAACTACTGGGTTTCCATGATTGGATCCCGTGAGAAGCTGGAGGAATACCGCAAGCAGAGCATCACCCAGATGCGCCAGCAGATGCATGATGATTTCAAGAACCGCCAGCTCATCCAGAAGATGAAGCAGGAACTGGTGAAGGATATCAAGGTATCACCTGCACAGGTGCGTAAGTATTTCAATGACTTGCCTCAAGACAGTATTCCATTCGTTCCTACAGAGGTGGAGGTAGAGATTCTTACCATGCAGCCTCGTATTCCTATGGAAGAAATCAGCCGTGTGAAGAACCAGTTGCGTGACTTCACCGACCGTGTGAATAAGGGTGAGACTACTTTCGCTACTTTGGCTCGTTTGTACAGTGAAGACCCGAGTTCAGCCCGAATGGGTGGTGAGATGGATTATATCGGACGTGGTATGTTGGATCCTGCATTTGCCAATGTGGCATTCAACCTGACTGACCCAAAGAAGATTTCCAAAATTGTGGAGTCTGAGTTCGGTTATCACATCATCCAGTTGATTGATAAGCGAGGTGACAAGATCAAGTGCCGTCATATCCTGCTCAAGCCAAAGGTTTCACAGGAGGCTATCGACAAGTCAATCGGTCGTCTGGATTCCATCGGTAATGATATCCGTGCCAAGAAGTTTACCTTCGAGGCAGCCGTAGAGGCATTGTCTGATGACAAGGATACCCGCAACAACAAGGGATTGATGGCAAATACTGCCCAGGCAGACAACCGTACCTCTAAGTTCCAGATGAAGGATCTTCCTACAGAGGTGGCACGTGTGGTAGATACCATGAAGGTAGGCCAGATTTCTGCACCTTTTACCATGGTCAACAGCAAGGGCAAGACTACCTGCGCCCTGATCAAGTTGGTGAGTAGGGTAGAGGGCCATAGAGCTACCATTACTGAAGATTTCCAGGTAATGAAGGATGTTGTCCTTGCCAAGGAAAGAGAAAAAACGTTGCATGACTGGGTGGTTGACAAGATTAAGAAGACCTACGTTCGTATGAACGATCGCTACAAGAATTGCAATTTTGAATATCAAGGTTGGGTTAAATGATCAATAACAAGCAACATAATATTAACAAGAACGGGCATAGAATCTTTTTCATATTGATTCTATGCCTATTTGGGTTTTGTCTGGTGCAGGCTATGCAGGCACCTAGGAAGAAACACAAGAAGCGCCCGAAGGGTGAGAGAGTCTATCTTCTTCATGCCGATGAGCTGCGCTACGATATGTTTGGCAGAAACCCTGATGCCCAGATTGTAAAGGGCAAGGTTTCGTTCATGCACCAGGGAGGTCATCTCACCTGTGACAGTGCCTATTTCTATCAGGGTACCAACTCTGTGAAGGCTTTCGGTCATGTGCATTACCGTCAGGGTGATACCTTGTCGCTTACCTGCGAGAGGGCTGAATATGATGGTATGATGCAGATGATGCATGCCCGCAGAAATGTGGTACTGCACCATCGCAGACAGACCCTGAAGACGGACAGTCTGGATTTTGACCGTCTGTATAACATGGCGAACTTCTTTGACGGAGGTACGCTCATCGACGGTAAGGACCGGCTGGTTTCCGACTGGGGAGAATATCATACCGAGACCCGAGAAGCAAAGTTCGTCTTCAATGTGAAGTTGCGCAGTGGTAAGGATGTGGTTACCACCGATACCTTGTATTATGACGTTCCAACCTCTACCGCCCACATGGTGGGACCTTCCAAGATTGTTTCCGGTTCCAGCGTGGTGCATACGGCAGATGGTTATTATGATACCAAGACCGATAAGGCTAAGCTCTTCGGCCGTTCTACCTTGGTGGATAAGGATAAGTCGATTACCGGTGACAGTCTCTACTATGTGAAGAATGGCGAGAGTACGGGTTATGGCAATGTTGTATATGTGGATAAGAAGAACAAGAATTCTCTTACCTGCAACTATCTCCGTTATAATGAGAAGACGGGAATGGGATTCGCTACCAAGCGACCTGTAGCCATCGACTATTCTCAAAAAGATACGTTGTGGATGCACTCAGATACCATGCGCATTTATACTTTCAATATCAATACAGATTCGGTATATCGCAAGGTGCATGCCTATCCGCATGTCCGTGCTTTCCGCAACGACATGCAGGCTATCTGCGATTCCCTGGTTTTCAATTCCAAGGATTCCTGTATGACGATGTATAAGGATCCTGTTATCTGGAATGCCAACCGGCAGATGCTCGGTGAGGAAATCAGAGCTTATATGGCAGACTCCACCATCCGCTTTGCCCATGTCATCGGTCAGGCTCTCTCTATCGAGCAGATGCCAGACAGCGTACATTATAATCAGATTACTTCTTCTGAAATGAAATCCTATTTCGAAAAAGGAGAAATGAAGATGACGGAAGCAATCGGCAATGTGCAGACGGTCTATTATATGACCAACGACAAGGACAGTTCCCTGGTGGGACTCAACTATCTGGAGACCGATACCATGCGTATGTATCTGGGAGCAGCCAGAAAGTTGGATAAGATCTGGACCAATAAGTTTACCAGTACCATGTATCCGATTACCCAGGTTCCGCCAGCCAAGTATAAGCTACCTAACTTTGCATGGTTTGAGGACCTCCGACCAACGGATAAGAATGATATTTTTGTTTGGCGTGGCAAGTCGAGTGGCACGGAGTTGAAATCCATCAAGCGCCATGAGGCACCTTTGCAATCCCTGAAGAAGGAATCTCTCAAGGAGAACAAGGAGAAGGCTGAAGCTGAGACTGCATCAGGAAAAACAGCTAAGGAGGCATCCAAGAGTGCATCCAAGACAGCTCCTAAGAAAGCAGTTCGTGCAGTTTCCAGGAAAACCTCCAAGGTTGCGCCAAAAGTTACCAAGAAAAACAAACGTAAATAAAAAAAGAAACGACGATGAGTGATGTCATCCAACTTTTACCAGATTCTGTTGCCAATCAGATAGCAGCAGGAGAAGTGATACAGCGACCAGCTTCTGTCATCAAGGAGCTGGTGGAGAATGCTGTTGATGCCGGCGCCAGGAATATTCAGGTGGTCGTGGTGGATGCGGGTCGCACCAACATCCAGGTCATTGATGATGGCAAGGGAATGTCGGAGACGGATGCCCGCCTTGCCTTTGAGCGCCATTCCACCTCTAAGATCCGTAAGGCAGACGATCTCTTTGCCCTCCGTACGATGGGATTCCGAGGAGAAGCTTTGGCTTCTATCGCTGCCGTGGCACAGGTGGAACTCAAGACCCGTCAGGAGTCTGACGAGATAGGTACCCTCGTAGCCATATCGGGTTCCCGGTATGAGCGTCAGGAACCTTGTGCCTGTCCTGTGGGAACCAACTTTTCTGTGAGCAATATCTTCTACAATGTTCCTGCCCGCCGTAAATTCCTGAAATCGAATTCTACCGAGCTCAATAACATCCTTACCGCTTTTGAGCGCATTGCCTTGGTGAATCCGCAGATTTCGTTTACCCTGCACAGCAATGGCACGGAAGTGTTCAATCTTCGTGCTGCCAATCTGCGCCAGCGTATCCTGGATGTGTTTGGCAAGAAGTTCAATCATGATCTCTTGCCCGTCAATGTAGAGACAACCATGTGCAAGGTTTCCGGATTTGCCGGCAAACCGGAGGCTGCCCGTAAGAAAGGAGTGCATCAGTTCTTCTTTGTGAACGGCAGATACATGAAGCATCCTTATTTCAACAAGGCGGTGATGGCGGCTTACGACCGTTTAATTCCGGTAGGAGAGCAGGTGCCTTACTTCCTCTATTTCGAGGTGGATCCTAAGGACATCGATGTGAACATCCATCCTACCAAGACCGAAATCAAATTTGAGAATGAGCAGGCTATCTGGCAGATTCTCTCGGCTGCCGTGAAGGAGAGCATCGGTATGTTTAATGATGTACCTACCATCGACTTCGATACCGAGGATAAGCCGGAAATCCCGATGTTCAATCCGGAAGAAATTCCTTCGGCATCGGCTCCGAAGATCAGCGTCAATCCGGGATATAATCCTTTCAAGACTCGTTCTACTACTATGGCGAAGCCTGTAGGAGCCGGTTTTCCTGGTCCTTCCAGTACCAAACCGGAGATAGACCAGAACTGGGAACAGCTTTACGAGGGGTTGAAAGACCAGGATGAACAGCAGCATACGATGGAACTCTTTGATGAGCCCGAACAGGCTACTGCTGCAGGTACTACTGCTAGCAGTATTATAGCCGAGAAGTCGCCATCCCATTATCAGTATAAAGGCAAGTATATCATGACCGCCGTGAAATCGGGATTGATGATCATCGACCAGCATCGTGCCCATGTGCGTATCCTGTTCGAACAGTATCTCAAGCAGCTTGCCGAGCGCACCTTCCATTCCCAGAAGGTTCTCTTCCCGGAAGTAGTGCAGTTCCCTATGTCGGAGAAGGTAATCTTCGAAAAGATCTTGCCGGAAATGAACGGGATGGGATTTGAATTGGAAGATCTGGGAGGTGGCAGCTATGCCGTCAACTCCGTACCTGCCGGTCTGGAAGGTATGAATCCGGTAAGACTGGTGCAGGATATGGTATCCAGTGCTGTGGAGAAAGGAGTCTCTGCCATGGATGAAATCAACCAAGCCCTGGCTCTTTCGCTTGCCCGTCAAGCAGCGATACCGCACGGACAGGTGTTGAGCAATGAGGAGATGGAAGGATTGGTCAATGGACTTTTCGCCTGCGAGAATGTGAACTATACTCCTGATGGCAAGTCGGTGCTCTGCATCCTCCAGCAGCAGGAGATAGAGCATCTTCTGGGGTAGTTGCTTCCATCATCAAGGAATGCTATATATAATATCGAAGATTGCTATATATAATAAGGTGTAGTTAAACTGAAAGTTAAAAATAGATAGGTATGAAAAAGATATTTGCTTTGCTGGCTTTGGCTAGTGTTTCTATGGGAAGTTTTGCTCAGGACGTGGTTCCTGAAGAAAAATATAGTATTGCCACCAATTCTTTTGGCAGTAATTGGTTTGTGCAGGCTGGTTTGGACTGGAATGCATGGTATTCTGCCGAAGAGAGAGGACACGATCTGTCGAAGAGTCCTTTCAAGAAGTTCCGCAGCAATCCGGGCATCTCCCTGGCTTTCGGTAAGTGGTTTACGCCAGGTATCGGTCTTCGTACCAAGATTCAGGGATTCTGGGGCAAGAAGGTGGATGCCGACTGGAACGAGGATACCAACGAGGGCAATGGCAACAAGTATTGGGTAGCCAATGAGCAGGTGATGTTCAACCTGACCAACCTTTTCAAGGGTTATAAGGAAGAGCGCGTCTGGAACATGATGGCGTTTGCCGGTGCCGGTGTGGGCCGCTCGATGACTCACGACAACTATGCCATGAATTACAGTCTGGGTCTTCATTCTGCATGGAAGGTGGCAGAAAAGGTTCAGCTTTTTGCTGAGGCTGGTCTGAATACCTTCGATCATAACATTGATAATTGTGCAGGAAGTGCTTCCCAGTCTTGGACCCGCCGATGCAAGAATTACTATTTCGAACTAGGTGTTACCTACAATCTGGGCTCTTCCCGTTGGAGAAAGGCTCCGGATATGGATATTGTTGATACGCTTCACCAGTCGGAACTGGATGCCCTGAATGCTGCTTTGGAAGATGCCAATGCAGAAAACGAGCGTTTGAGAGGACTTTTGGAGAAAAAGCAGGCTGGAGAGAAGGAGACAGAGCATGCTACCGACGTAGCTCCTGCAGATTCAGGAGATGCTCCTGCAGATTCAGTGGAATAGTAAGTTTTGGCTAAAATGGCCAAAAGAGTCTATATAAAAGGCATTTTCCCCCATGGAAAATGCCTTTTTTCATGTTTTTTCAACGAAAATGAAAAAAAAGTCGGAAAAAGTTTGGTGGAATCAAATATTTGTAGTACCTTTGCAACCGCTTACGAAAAGTAAGGGCGCTTAGCTCAGCTGGTTTAGAG
>ERZ1504835.285-NODE-285-length-12800-cov-2.632483_pt1 | contig 12800 bp, 7 predicted proteins | sample MGYA00572106_ERZ1504835 | MGnify/ENA primary metagenome ERZ1504835 (study PRJEB39906, sample SAMEA3182106) | gut metagenome | biome: human; feature: gut; material: Stool; isolation source: human stools | place: Canada | collected 2013-02-26 ...
TCCATTTCATGGAAAGAAATCATTCCCTGCGTGCCTCCCAGGAATATCTCTCCGTCACGGGTCACGCAAAGGGCATTCTCGTTGACGGCAGTCATTGGGAAACCGTTTTCGGCACTGTAGTTCAGGAATGCCTTTTGCCGGTAGTCGAAGATGGAGAAGCCCTCGTTGGTGATGAGCAGCAGTTTGCCGCTGGTGGGGGATTCCTCCGTCTCATAGATACAGTCGCTGGAAAGGCCGTTCTTCGCTTGGTCAAAGTTCTCGAAGTCGTTGCTGGCAGGGCGGTATAAGTCCAGTCCGCTGCCCGAAGTGGCGAACCACAGATTGCCTTTGCTGTCTTGGGTAATGTTGTTTACATTGTTGTTGCTGATGCTGTGTGGGTCGGCAGTATCATGGCGGTAGTTGGTCAGTTTGCCGGTATCGAAACGGTAGCTGAACACACCTTCGCCCGTGGCTGCAATCCAGAGCGTACCGTTGCTGTCGAAAGTGACATCTGCCACCATCTTGATTTTTTTGCCTTCTTTGCTGTCCTGGAACAGTTGTTGGCATTTCCCGTTGGCAGGGTCGAAGAGGCAGATTCCGTTTTGGGTGGCTATCACCAGGTGGTCTTGGTAAGGCGCGATATCGCGGATGATGTCGGAAGGCAAGGTCTCCGGATTACCTGCTTCCATGCGGTAGTGTGTGAATCGCCCCGAGCGTATGTCCAGTCTGTTCAGTCCGCCCAGATGGGTTCCTATCCAGATGATGTCTTTGGAGGCATCATAATAGAGAGCCTTGATGTTGTTATGGGAAATACTGTTGGGACCGATTTCCGGGCGGAACCATTTGAACTCACGGGTACGGCGGTTGTAATAGTTCAGTCCGCCCCCTTCGGTGCCAATCCACAGATTGCCGTCCTTGTCTTCGATGGTGCGGCCTACAACCGGATTGCTCAGCCCCTTCTTTTCGATGGGCGAATACATATAGCGGCTGTATATCTCGTACTCGGGGTTGAAGTAGTTGACGCCGCCAAAGTAGGTCCCCAGCCACAGCGTTCCTTGGTTGTCCTTTACGATGCACCAGATGGAAGAGTGTGTCAGTCCGTCGCTCTGGGCATCACTGGCAGTGTGGTTCTGGAAGAGTCCCGTACTTTTGTCATACCGGTTCAATCCGTTGAATGTCCCAATCCAGATGTTTCCCAGATTGTCTTCACAGCAGGCTCGCACGAAGTTGGAAGAGATGCTGTAAGGGTTCTTTGCGTCGTATTCAAAGATTTCGATGGTTCCGTCGGTCTTTACATGGTGCAGCCCTTCTTCCCAGCTGCCAATCCATAACTCGCCTTCGCTGTCTTGGTATATGCTGGTGATGTTGCCTTTCAGGATGGGGTGGGTCAGCTCGTTCTTGTCCAGTTGCAGGCGGTATGCTCCGTCGGTGGTCGTTCCAATCCACATTTGTCCTTTGTCCAGATGCATACAGCAGATTTCCAGACTTTTTCCGGGAAGCTGGTAATAGAGGTCAAAGTTCCCGGTCTGCTCGTTATAGCGGTAGATTTCATTCTGTTTTCCGATGAAAAGGGCCTCTTTGTAATATATGCTGTGTACATTTCCTTGCAGCAGGGTGGTGAATCTTTGGGTGGCGAGATTGAACTCGGCTACTCCTTCCGTACAGAGCAGGTAGATTTTTCCGTTACGGTTGCCGGCCATGCGCAGCACGGTGTTGCAGAAAAGGCTGTAAGGGTCGTTCTTCTGCAGCTTGTAAGTTTGTATGTCTTCTCCGTCATAACGGTTCAAGCCTTCTCGGGTTCCAATCCATAAGACACCGTTTTCATCGATGTAAAGGCTGTTCACGGAGAATTGTGACAGACCGTCGTCGGTTGTCAGATGGTTGAAGGTGATGTTCTGCGCCTGCAGGGTTGCAGCAATCATGCTTACTGAAACAAGAAGCAGCCGGATGATAAACGTTCGCACTCTTCGGGTAGTTTTTAAGGTTTCAGTTACAAATATAGGTATATTTTGTACAAGACTTCTTATTTATTAGGCAGTTTTTGCGGTTATGTTTGGATAAATGTATAATTTTGGAAGCGCGCCGAACGATACTTGTCTTTTGATAGATGGCAATCGGCGTATCTTTGTAAACAAATTAATTCATTTATTATCATGAAAGACCTTTTATCTATTGTATCTCATTTTCAAATGCAGGGTACGGTTCGTGAAATCAAGCCTTTAGGCTCAGGCCTGATTAACGATACGTACAAAGTGACCACCGTTGAGGCCGATGCGCCGGACTATGTTCTGCAACGTATCAATCATGCCATTTTCCAGAATGTAGAGATGTTACAGTCTAATATCGAGGCTGTGACCGGGCATATCCGTAAGAAGCTGGAAGAGAAAGGAGAGGCCGATGTCGAGCGTAAAGTGCTTCATTTCATCCCCACGGCCGAAGGGAAAACCTATTGGTATGACGGTGAGAACTACTGGCGTATCATGACTTTTATTCCCCGTGCCAAGACTTACGAGACGGTGAACCCCGAATATTCCTATTATGCGGGAACTGCCTTCGGTAATTTCCAGGCTATGCTTGCCGACATTCCAGATACATTGGGCGAGACAATTCCCGATTTCCACAACATGGAGTTCCGCCTGAAGCAACTCCGTGATGCTGTGGCTGCCGATGCTGCGGGACGTGTGCAGGAGGTGCGGTATTTTCTGGATGAGATAGAAAAACGCGCTGATGAAATGTGTAAGGCAGAACGTCTGTACCGTGAAGGCAAACTGCCCAAACGGGTATGCCACTGTGATACGAAAGTGAACAACATGATGTTCGACGAAGACGGTACGGTGCTTTGTGTCATCGACCTGGATACGGTGATGCCCAGCTTCATCTTCTCCGATTATGGCGATTTCCTTCGCTCAGGTGCCAACACGGGGTTGGAAGACGACAAGAATCTGGATAATGTGAACTTCAATATGGAAATATTCCAGGCATTTACCAAGGGTTATCTGGAATCGGGCAAATCCTTCTTGTTGCCGATAGAGATTGAGAATCTGCCTTATGCGGCTGCCTTGTTCCCATACATGCAGTGCGTACGCTTCCTGGCAGATTATATCAACGGTGATACTTATTATAAAATCCAGTATCCGGAGCACAATCTTGTGCGTACCAAGGCTCAGTTCAAACTGTTGCAGAGCGTGGAGGAGCATACACCGGAGATGAAAAAATTCATTGACTCATGTATCTGAAAAAGTTTTTAATGACGATGGCGGCAGCTCTTTGCATGTTGCCGCTGTCTGCAATTAATCCCCAAAATAGTAAAATGAAAGAATTGAATGTAAAGAAAGTAAGTGCGGCCAATATACCGGTAGAGTCGGTTCCGGCTCTTCTGGATGAAGAGAAGGTGGCGTTTCAGCCCGTAAACACAGTGAATTGGGCTGCTTTTCCTTATACTCCCGATGTGGAATTCCGCATAGCGCATACGGAAGATGCCATTCTGCTGCATTTCAAGGTAAGGGAAGCGAGTGTACGCGCAGTTGCAGGCCACGATAACGGTCCGGTTTGGGAAGATGCGTGTGTAGAGTTCTTCTCTGTGCCTGCCGGTGACGGAGTGTACTACAATATGGAGTGTAATTGTGCCGGAACTCTGCTTATTGGGGCAGGTGCCGGACGTGGAAACCGCCAGCATGCCCCGCAAGAGGTGCTCGATAAAGTACAGCGTTGGGCTTCTTTGGGACGTGAGGCTTTCGACGAAAGAGTAGGTGAGTGTGCCTGGGAAGTGGCCCTGGTCATCCCTTATTCCGCTTTCTTCCTGCATGACATCACTTCGTTGGATGGAAAGACGCTCCGTGCCAATTTTTATAAATGCGGTGACAAGCTCCAGACTCCCCATTTCCTTTCCTGGAATCCGATAGGTCTGGAGAAGCCGAACTTCCATTGCCCGGAGTTCTTCGGTACCCTGCATTTCGAGTAGTAGTAGAACAAAAAATTACTCAATCTGCCCTCACCACTATCACCGCTTTTCTGAAACTCCCTATTCATCGCCCTTTCAAGGGTGAGTGAGAGCAAATAAAAAGGGTGAGGGCAAATTTTACCCTCACCCTTCCGAGCGTACCCGGTTGCTTCCTGCTTCTTTCCCCGTCTTTTATAGGACAAGACAGACCATTGTCTACAGAAACAGTATAATAAATACCCTTTATATACTTAATCCGTTAGTTCACAACACTGAACAGTTTGTTCCAGCATTAGAGAACACTTTGTTTCAGTATAGAAAAACACTTTGTTTTCATATAATGGAACGAACTGTTTTGTTAAGGGAAACAAAGTGTTTTCTATAAGGAAACAAAATGTTTAGTTAAAGGAAACAGTTTGTTTTACTTAGCATACTGCCTGGAATGAATATACATCAAAAAATAGTAAAAGATAATGCAGGAACTATTGTAGAGGAATATAGAAAAAGGCACGAACTACGCAGACTTACAGAAAAGAATTTATTCATCCGTATTGTCTGCGTGATTCGTGCCCGAAGAAGGGTGTTTACTTCACGATTCCTTTGGAATTCTTGATGAAGTTGATGATATTGTGTATCTCGTCACTCATCGGTACTTGGTCTTCAATCTTCTGCGAGGCATCCTGCACGCTGAAGTTTCCCTGGTATACCAGACGGTAGGCATTTACGATATGGCGCAATACACGTTCGGTCACCTGGTGTTTGTGTTGAAGCACAGCAGCGTTGATACCGTGGTATTCTGCCGGATTACCGTTCATGATGATATAGGGCGGCACATCCTTTGATATGCGGCAGCCAGCTTGAATCAGTACCCAACTTCCAATGTGGCAGTATTGGTGCAGAATGACATTGCTGCTCAGAATGGTACAATCGTCTATCTGACATTCTCCGGCTACGGTAGTCTTGATACCCAGTACACAATGGTTGCCTATCTGCACGTCGTGGCAGAGGTGTACACCATCCATCAGGTAGTTTTCATTGCCGATGCGGGTGGCGCTTCCTGCATGGGTAGCACGGCTGACAACCACGTTCTCGCGGATGTCGTTATTATCACCGATAATCAGCATGCTGTTCTCTCCCGTATAATGGAAGTCTTGCGGTTCGGCACCCAGAACGGCATTGTGATGCACCTTGTTCCCTTTTCCCATGCGGGTACCGTGCAGAATTTTTGCCCCCGACATAATAATACAGTCATCACCGATTTCCACGTTCCCTTCGATAAATGCAAAGGGCTGGATGGTTACATTCTTGCCGATTTTTGCGGCAGAATCTACATAAGCTAACGGACTTATCATAGTAATTAGCGATTAATGATTAATGATTAGTGATAAATGGTTAGTGATTAGGATTTACTATTTCATTAATCGCTAATCACTAATCACTTATCGCTCATTTTATTCTCTTCCTCCTCCAAGCGCTTGATACAGACTGATGACTGCCTGCATGCTGCTGAAGGTGTCGGATGCTTCTGCAAGCTGTGCGCTGAGGTAAGACTGCTCGGCAGACAAGACTTCCAGATAGGTCGACGTGCCTAAGTTAAACAATTCTTTTGTATCTGAGGCAGCTTGGCGGGCAGAATTTACTTGAATAGTGCGTGAAACGGCTTTGTCCTTCTCCATTTGATACAGGTGCAGGGCGTTGCTCACTTCATTTCCGGCATTTAGCAGGGCGGTTTGGAACTGAATCTTAGCCTGCTCCTCTTGTGCCTTGGCTTGTTTCAGACGGGCAATGTTGGCACCGCGATAGAACAAGGGTTGCGTCAGCGAACCGATGGCGGAAGCCAGCAGTTTGCCCGGGTTGACGATACCTGCACCGGAGTTATTGGTCCAGCCTCCCGAACCGCTCAATGTAATCTGCGGGTAGAAAGCGGCACGGGCGCTGTTGGTATTATAGTAGCTGGCAGCCAGTGACATCTCGGCAGCTTTCACGTCCGGACGGTTGGATAGCAACTGCAAGGGGATACCTACTGAAAATTCCGTAGGCAGCTGCTGCTCTTCCAGCACACCGCGTGCGATGCTCTGTGCCGGTTGGTACAACATCAGGCAGAGGGCGTTTTCGGTTTCGCGTATGCTCTGGCGTATGTCGGGCAGTGATGCCATGACTTGAGCGTAGGCAGTGCGGCTCTGCTCTACGGCAGCAGAAGTGGTTCCGTAGATGCCTGCATCTTTCATGGCTTGCACGGTCTCCAGGTTCTTTTTCAGAATCTCGACGGTGCCTTCGGTGATTTGGAGTTGGCGGTCCAGCATCAGCAGGGTGTAGTACATGTTGGCTACGCCGGCGATGACTTGCGTCTGAACGGCTTGTTCGTAGAACTGCGTCTGCTTCAAGCTAACCTTTGCTTGTCGCTTCGGGTTCAGCAGTTGACCGAAGAGGTCGACTTGCCAGCTTGCGGTGACGGGCAGGGAGTAGATTTGTGTAGCCTTTCCCTTGTCCCAGCTGCTGACGGTTCCTTGCGGAGACAAGGCAAGCGTCGGAGCATAGGCAAGACGGGCAGACATCAGTGCGGCTTGTGCTTGTTTCACGTTTAAAGCGGCACTGCGCAGGTCACCGTTGTTGGTGAGTGCTTGCTCGATAAGTGCCTGCAGCTGTGGGTCTGTGAACACTTCTCTCCAAGGCAGATTACCGAAGTTGGCTGTATCTGCGGCTAATGTATCGTTCACGGACGCCGTGTCGCGATACAGTCCGGCAGTTGTTATGTCTTCGGGTCTGTCGTATGATTTGTAGATGTGGCAACTGCTCAATAAAGCAGTTGCGCACATCAGGCATATTATTTTCTTCATAATCGCTAATCGTTAATCACTATTTTGTATATTGTTCAATCTCAGGTTCTGCATCCGAGTTGTCCACATCTTCCCATTCCATCGGCTTGAATTTCTCCTGCAGGTACTGGAATGCCACGAACAGTGCGGGCACTATGAAGATTTGCAGAATCATACCGATTAACATACCGCCGATGGCAGACGTACCCAGCGTACGGTTACCGTTGGCACCCGCACCGGAAGCAAACATCAGCGGAAGCAGGCCGACAATCATTGCCAACGACGTCATCAAGATAGGACGCAGACGGGCTGCGGCACCCAATACGGCTGCCCAGGTGATACTCATACCCATTCTGCGGCGTTCGAGGGCAAACTCTACAATCAAGATGGCATTCTTGGCCAACAGACCCATCAACATGATGAGGGCAATCTGCATATAGATGTCATTGGACATCGTGCCCAGAATCATTTTCAGTGCCGGGATGCTGCCCAATGCGCCTATACCGCCTACAAAGAGGAAGCTACCCAGCAGACCGAACGGCACGGACAGCAATACGGATAAAGGCAGGATGTAGCTTTCGTACTGGGCACTCAGCAACAGATAAACGAATACGAAGCACAATATGAAGATGAGTCCCGTAGTGCTGCCACTCGTTTCGGCCTCTTCACGCGCCATACCTCCCAACTCATAACCGAAACCGGCAGGCAGGTTTTCCTGCGCCACTTCGGCAATGGCTTGCAGAGCCTGACCGGAAGTGTAGCCTGATGCGGGAGCCACCATCACCTTCATGGAGGTGTAGAGGTTAAAACGGCTGATGACGTCAGGACCATATACTTTCTTGATGGAGATGAACTGCGTGATAGGTGCCATCTCGTTGCCGTTGCGCACCTTGATGCTTTGCAGTGTTTCCATATTCTTGGTAGCATCAGGTTCGGCTTGTACCATTACGCGGTACATCTTACCGAAGCTGTTGAAGTTGGAAGCATACAAACCACCGTAATATCCCTGCAAGGTAGTCAAGATGTCATTGGGGCTGATGCCTGCTTTCTTACAAGCGGCAGCGTCAATGTCCAGCTGGATGTCGCTTGAAGCCGAGTAACCCGGAATCATAGGCGGCGCGAAGAACAATACCTGCGCTTCCTTGATAATCTTTTGGGCGCGCATGTACAAAGTGGCGTACACAATCGTGGAGTTCTGCATCGTGGAACGTTCTTCCCAGTTCTTCAGCTTGATGATGAGTGAACCGTAGGAGGGGCCTTGACCGCCCAAGAAGCTATAACCTGAGATAACGGTACGTGACTGTACGGCAGGGTCTGCAGCAACCAAGCTGTCCACACGGTTCAAAATCTCTTGTGCGCGTTCTTGTGAAGTGCCCGGAGGCAGTGTCACAGCGCCCATGATGGTACCGGTGTCTTCGTTGGGCACCATACCGGTCGGGGTTATCTGCATGAATACGCCCAACAGTACAATAGAGCCGATAACCAGTCCTGCCGATATCCAGCGTTTCTGGATGAAGAACAGCACTTGTTTCTTATACTTGCCCAGGATACCGTTGTATGAGTCATTGAAGGATTGTTTGAACTTGTCGGTAGTCATACCTGCCAACGCCAGCACACTGATGATAATCATCAAGCTACACAGAATGGGGTGTTCGCTGAAGCTGAACAGACCGAAAATCATGCCCAGGATAGCTACCGTCACGAAGAGCAGTGTAATGCCGGGACGCATCAACCGGCCTATAGAGTCGGCATAACGTGCAATCATAATCTTGCGGGCTTCCTTGGCGGCAACGCCTACACGCTCTTTCAGACTTTCGTGTCCGCCGTTGTGAGGTTTCAGGAAGATGGCACACAGCGCAGGACTCAGGGTCAGGGCGTTCAGAGCCGAGAAACCGATGGCAATCGCCATGGTCAAACCGAACTGACGGTAGAAAGTACCTGCCGTACCTCCCATGAAGCTCACGGGAACGAATACGGACATCATCACCAACGTAATGGAGACGATGGCACCACCCAGTTCACTCATGGCGTCGATGGAAGCTGTACGGGCCGATTTGTAGCCCTGGTCCAGCTTGGCATGGACGCCCTCGACGACGACGATGGCATCATCGACCACAATCGCAATGGCAAGCACCATGGCCGAAAGGGTCAGCAAGTTGATACTGAAGCCAATCAGTTTCAATACAAAGAAGGTGGCAATCAACGCCACGGGAATGGCGATGGCGGGAATCAACGTGGAGCGCATATCCTGCAGGAAGATATACACTACGATGAACACCAGGATAAAGGCCTCGATCAATGTCTTGATTACCTCATGTATGGAAGCGAAGAGGAAGTCGTTGGCACTCTGTGCAATGTTTATCTTCAAGCCGGCGGGCAGTTTGCTGGAATAGTCGTCCAGTAGGGCCTCGATATCCGAGATGGTCTGCGTGGCATTACTGCCTGCCATCTGGAAAATGATACAACTCACGGCTTTATGTCCGTTTACCATATTGTTGAATCCGTATGACAGACGGCCCAGTTCCACATTTGCTACATCCTTCAGACGGAGTATTTCACCGTTCTCCAAGGCCTTGATGACAATGTTCTCGAACTCCGTAGTCTGTTGCAGACGTCCTTTGTAACGCAGAGTATACTGGTAGGTTTGGTTACCGCGCTCACCCAACTGGCCGGGAGCCGCTTCGATGTTCTGTTCGCTCAAGGCGGCAACCACATCGTTGGGGATAAGTTTGTATTGGGCCATTACATCAGGTTTCAGCCAGATACGCATGGAGTAGTCTTGTCCCAATACCATGGCATCGCCCACACCGTTGACACGTTTCACCTCAGGGATAAGGTTGATGTTGGCGTAGTTTTCCAGGAACTCGATGTTGTACTGGTCTTTTTCATCATAGATGGAGAATACCATCAACATGGAAGTCTGGCGTTTACGGGTGGTTACACCGATTTTGGTAACTTCGGCAGGCAGCAAGCCTTGCGCCATGGAAACGCGGTTCTGTACGTTCACCGCTGCCATATCGGGGTCGGTACCTTGCTTGAAGTAGATGGAGATGTCGCCCGAACCGCTGTTGGTGGCGCTCGAACTCATATACATCATATTTTCCACACCGTTAATCTGGTCCTCCAGCGGAGCGATAACGGAGTTAAGCACCGTTTGGGCATTGGCACCTTGGTAAGTCGCACTTACCGATACGGTGGGAGGTGCAATGTCCGGGTATTGGGTGATAGGCAAGGTAGCCAGACCAATAACTCCTAAGATTACTATCAGGATGGAAATTACCGTTGATAGTACCGGACGGTTAATAAATCTAATTTCATTTCATGAACAATTAAGGAATTAAAAATTGAAGAATTTTTTTATTTTTCATTCTTTCATTGAAACGCAGTCTGAATATTGCCTTCTTTCTGGTCTTTCAGGGCCTTCTGGTATTCGGCTTCCTTTTCAGCAGGCGTGATGGGCGTGATGGACTGTCCGTCCTTCAGGTTCTGTACCCCTTCGATAACGATTTTTTCGCCTGCTTTCAAACCTTCCGTCACGTAATAATACTTGCCGTCGTCTAAGCTGAACACTTTAACTTCGGTATTTTTCAGCGTGTTGTCCGGTTGCAGTACGAATACGAACTGCTTGTCCTGGATTTCGGTAGTGGCAGACTGTGGAATCATGATGACATCATGCAGCGGGTTGGGGAATACCACATTGCCGGTGCTTCCACTACGCAGCACGTTGTGCTTGTTGGGGAAGAGGGCACGCATGGTTACCGAACCGGTAGTCTGGTCAATGACTCCGCTGATTGTCTCCACGCGGCCACTGTCGGCATACATGGTTCCGTCGATGAGCTGCAACTGTACATTCGGCATCTTTTCCAGAATTTCCTTGGTGCTACCGCCTTCACGAATCTGTGACAAGAGTTGGCGTTCGGTCATGGAGAAGTAGGCGTACATTTCGGAGATGTCGGCAACGGTAGTCAGCGGGCTGGCTACGGAAGGACTAACCAAGCTACCTACGCGGTAGGGAATGCTACCTACTACACCGTCACTGGGGCTGGTTACACTGGTGTATGACAAATTGTTCTTGGCATTGACCAATTGGGCATTGGCTTGTGCTAGTTGTGCCTTTGTCTGTGCCAGCTGGTTTTCGGCCATTTGCAAATCGTAGTCACTGATGATGTTTTTCTTGTTCAGTTCACGTTTGTTGTTTACAGTCAGTTCTTGTGTGTTTACGGCAGCTTTGGCTGTTTCAACAGCAGCTTTGGCCGAATTTACGGCTGCCTGATACTGTACGGGGTCGATGCTGAACAACACTTGTCCTTTGCGCACTGTTGCGCCTTCATCCACGTGCAATTTTGTGATGAACCCACTCACCATCGGGCGGATTTCTACATCTTGTTTACCCTTGATAGTAGCAGGGTAGCTGTTTGTCAAGTTGGCAGTGGTGGTCTTTGCCTCAATCACTGCAAATTCGGGAGCTTTACCCGTTCCTTTGTCGCCTTGTCCGCAACTGCTGAGCAGTGCCAGGCAACATGCCAATAATACTAATCTACTCTTCATACTCTTTTTTGTTCTCTGTATAATTTTATATTCTTCTTTTTTTCGATTCTTGAAAGGCGTTTTCGTGTGTAATTCATGATTTAGAAATAAGGCAGGAAAAAGAAAACTGAATACTCCTATTCAGTTTTCGTCTGCAAAAATATTCTTTTCTTAGTATATAAGGTGTGAAACACTTCCTTTTTTAACTATGTTTCATACATAGATGAGAACGAAAGGACATTTTTTGATTAAAATACTGTAAAGCATACCGCTAATTGGCAGATAACCTTTATTTTTGCAGCATGTTAGAACGTAAACGCCATACTAAAATGAAGCCGCTTTTCCGCAGGTTGTTGGGGGGTGTTGCCATAGCTGCCGCACTGTATTCTTGTGCCAGTGTGGGCCGTATTGAAGGAGGACCTTATGATGAGACTCCTCCGCGTTTTATTTCCGGTACTCCCACGCCCGGCGCACTCCATCACAATAAAAATAAACTTTCCATTGAGTTCGATGAATTTATCAAGCTTGACAAGCCGAATGAGAAGATTGTAATATCCCCTCCGCAGGTGCAGCAGCCCGAAATTAAGTCTAATGGGAAGAAGGTGGTCATCACTCTGCAGGATACATTGAAACCCAATACTACTTATACATTCGATTTTGGTGATGCCATCCAGGATAATAATGAGGGGAATCCCTTGGAGAATTTCTTCTATTCTTTCTCTACGGGCGACCGTCTCGACTCTATGGCTGTGGCCGGTACAGTACTGAATGCGGCCAATCTTGAACCGGTGAAAGGAATGCTGGTCGGTCTGCATGCCAATCTGGCCGACTCCGCTTTTACCAAACTTCCTTTTGAGCGGGTGGGGCGTACGGACAGTCGCGGACGCTTCTCTATCCGTGGAGTGGCTCCCGGCAAGTATCGCATTTATGCCTTGCAGGATGCCGACCAGAATTTTGCCTATTCCCAGCCGACGGAAGTGATAGCTTTTAATGACTCTATCATCATTCCTTCCATGGAAGAGCGCATGCGCCAGGATACGACCTGGATAGACTCGCTGACAGTAGATACGATTGTAGAACGTCAATATACCCACTACCTTCCGGATGATGTTCTGCTGCGTGCTTTCAAGGAGCTTTCCTTCTCGCAACGTTTTTTGAAGGCCGAACGGTTGACTCCGGAGAAGTTTTCGCTCTATTTCACTGCTCCGGCAGACACGTTGCCTTTATTGAAAGGATTGAACAGCCTACCGGCCGGAACGATACGATTCATTATTGGATAAAGGATTCTCTGCTCTATAAGCAGGATTCCCTGAAAATGAGTATCACCTATTTGTATACGGATAGCCTGAAACGATTGGTACCCCGTACCGATACTTTGAATGTGCTGGCGAAGTTGACATACGACAAGCAGCAGAAGCAGAAGCAGGAAGCGAAGGAAAAGGAACAGAAAGAGCGTGAGAAGAAAAAGAAGAAGTTGAAGGAAGGTGAGGTGGAAGAGCCCGAGCCGACGGAATTCCTGGCTGTAGATGTGTATGCCC
>ERZ1504835.295-NODE-295-length-12484-cov-3.087376_pt1 | contig 12484 bp, 10 predicted proteins | sample MGYA00572106_ERZ1504835 | MGnify/ENA primary metagenome ERZ1504835 (study PRJEB39906, sample SAMEA3182106) | gut metagenome | biome: human; feature: gut; material: Stool; isolation source: human stools | place: Canada | collected 2013-02-26 ...
GTGGCGGCGCGCTCCTCCTTGCGCTGCTTTTCGAGCTTGACGATCTCGTCGTGGATGCGGTTGACGGCCTTCTGCGCGGAAAATCCGCCGTAGCCGATGGCGGCGTACATCTCATCCATCGAGCCGAACGACGTCTTCTTGAGAAGCGCGGCCTCGATGTCCGTGCCGAGCACGTCGCTCATCGGGATGCCGAGGTGCTTGAGCTCTGCTTCAAACGAGATGCGGCCGTTGATGATGTTTTCCTCGCGGCGCTCCTTTTTGAACCACTGGCGAATTTTGCTGCGTGCCTCGCTCGATTTGGCGATCTTGAGCCAGTCGCGGCTGGGGCCGTGCGCGTTTTTCGAAGTCAGAATTTCGACGATGTCGCCGTTTTTGAGCTGATAGTCGAGCGGGGCGATGCGCCCGTTGACCTTCGCACCCGTCATGCGGTTGCCGATGGCCGAGTGGATGGAGTAGGCAAAGTCGATGGGCGTCGCGCCGGCGGGGAGGTTCGTCACGTCGCCGCGCGGAGAGAAGACGAAGACCTCGTCGGCGAACATGTCGACCTTGAGCGTGTGGACGAATTCCTCGGCGTCGGTGTTCTCCTGATTTTCAAGCAAACGGCGCACCCATTCGTAGTTGTGCTCGCCTGCGTTGCCGGAGATGCCCTGTTTGTACTTCCAGTGCGCGGCGACGCCGTATTCGGCGATCTCGTGCATCTCTTCGGTGCGAATTTGGACCTCGAACGGGATGCCGTCCGCACCGATGACGGTGGTGTGGAGCGACTGGTACATGTTCGGCTTGGGCGTGCCGATATAGTCCTTGAAACGGCCCAGAATGGGACGGTAAAGGTCGTGGATGATGCCGAGCACGTTGTAGCAGTCGGCCACGGTGTCGACGATGACGCGGAACGCGAAGAGGTCGAGCACCTCGTCCATGGTCTTATTCTGCACGTACATCTTGCGGTAGATGCTGTAGGGATGCTTCATGCGGCCGTAGACCTTGAGATACGGGACGTGCTGCTCCTTCAGGCGCTCTTCGATCTGCGCCTGCACGCGGTCCATAAAGGCCTCGTGCTCGGCCTCCTTGGCCGCGAGCGAGCGGGTGATCTCGTCGTAGCCGACGGGATCCAAATACTTGAGGGACAAATCCTCAAGCTCCCACTTGATGCGCTGCATACCGAGGCGGTGGGCGATGGGCGCGTAAATTTCCATCGTTTCAAGCGACTTCTGCCGCTGCTTTTCCGCCGTCTGGTACTCCATGGTGCGCATGTTGTGCGTGCGGTCGGCCAATTTGATGAGAATGACGCGGATGTCCTTGGCCATCGCCATGAGCATCTTGCGCAGGTTCTCCATCTGCTCTTCTTCCTTGCTGGCGTACTGCACGCGCGTCAGCTTGGAGACGCCCTCGACCAGATCCGCGACCGCGGGGGAGAACTCCTTGGCGATCTCGGCATACGTGGCGGAGGTGTCCTCAATGCAGTCGTGCATGAGGGCGGCCTCGATGGACTCTGAGTCGAGCCGCAGTTCCTCGGCGATGATCTGCGCGACGGCGAGCGGGTGCGTGATAAACGGCGAGCCGTCCTTTCTGAGCTGACCGTTGTGGTGCGTGTCGGCATAGCGGAAGGCCTTGTCGATCTGGGCAAAGTCTGCGCTCGGGTTGTACTGGTGGATCGTCTCGACAAGGTGGTCGTACATGCCGAGCACGAGCGTCGCCTGCTCGCCGGTCTCCACGCAGGTGCCGGGCGCGACGATCTGGAGGGGAGCCGAAGCGGTATTCTCTTTTAATGCTTTATCCTGTGCTGTCATATCCGAATCGTCTCCTTTAATTACGAAAGAAAGCCGTGCAGGGCGGAAAGGTAGGGGCTCTTGTCAAGCTCAACCTTTTTTCCGTCCGCCGTCAGGCGGAGCGTGAGGGTCGTGTCCTTGCGCTCGATCGAAAGAAGTCCGCGCTCGGCAAAGACCTGCAAACACATCGCCGTGCGCAGAAACGTCTCCGCGCCGACCATTTCCGAGCTCAAATGCCGCAGCAGCGGCAGCATGGGCTCGCTGACGCCGTCAGGCCCGACCTCGCGCTCCAGAACGCGCCACGCGCGCACGAACTGGTCGCGCGAGGGGAGCGCCCGCGCCGCGTCGCGCGGGGAGAGCGTGCCGCCGCTAATCAGCTCGCGGCAGAGGGAAAGCGCCTCATTCTCGCGCCCACTGGGGTCGAGCGAGGGGCGCAGGTCGATGAGCTGGAGCTGGATGGAGCGCTGGGAGCGGAACTCGTTCACCTGCAGATAGAACGCCGCGTCTACACGCATGCCCGCGCACACGCCGCACTCGTCGGCGGTGACGGAGAAGAAAATGCCGTCGAAATTCACGCGGCTTTTCTGTAGTTTCAGCTTTAAGTGCCGGTTCTGGCCCACGCCCTGCACGCTCTCGAGCGTTGCGCCGCGCAGGCAGAAGACGGGGCGGTTGTTGCCCGCGCCGTAGGGCTCGAGGAGCGAAAGTGCCTCGACCTCCTCAAGCGTGATGAGCGAGGGGTGCTGCAAGTCGACGTCGACGTCGAGCATCGACACCGGCGGATGCTCGCCCGTGTGGGCGCGCACATACTGGTTCATCCGCGTGCGGAACGCGGGAATGTTGCGCTCTTCGATCGTAAAGCCTGCGGCGAGCTCGTGTCCGCCGAAGCTCACAAGAAGGTCGGAGCACGCTTCGAGCGCATTGAAGAGGTTAAAGCCGCCGTAGCTGCGGCACGAGCCCTTACCCGACCCGCCGGAGAGGTGGATCATAAAGCTCGGGCAGGAGAATTTTTCGGAAAGTCTCGACGCCACAATGCCCACGACGCCTTGATGCCAGTCCGCGCTGGACAACACGAGCGCACTGCGCTCGCTCTCGGGGAGGTCCTCCATCTGCTCGATGGCGCGGCGGAAAATGTCCTGCTCCACGCTCTGGCGCTCGCGGTTGAGCTCGCACAGCTCGCGCGCGAGCTTTTCCGCGCGGACGGGATCGTCGGTGAGCAACAATTCCGCGGCCAGCTCGGCGCGGCCCATGCGGCCCGCGGCGTTGATGCGCGGGGCAAGCACAAAGCCGATCTGGATCGACGAGATGGGGCGCGACGTGAGTCCCGCCTCGCGCAGCAGCGCGTGCAGCCCCGTAAAGTCGCTGCGGTCGATGCTCTCAAGCCCGCACTGCACGATGGTGCGGTTCTCGCCCTCCATGCGCATGACGTCGGCGATCGTGCCGATGGCGGCAAGCGTGCAGTAGCGCGCAAACAGCGCATCCTCGCGCCCCTCGCCAAGGGCCAAAACGAGCTTGAGCGCGACGCCCACGCCCGCTAAATGCTTAAAAGGGTACGGACAGTCGGGCCGGTGGGGGTCGACGACGGCCACGGCGGCGGGGAGCTGCTCCTTGCACTCGTGGTGGTCGGTGATGACAAGATCGACGCCGAGCGTCGCGGCGTAGGCCGTCTCGTCCACGCCCGTGATGCCGCAGTCGACCGTGACGATCAGCGTCACGCCGGACTCGGAAAGTGCGCGGATGGCGTCACAGCCGAGGCCGTAGCCCTCCTCGATGCGGCGGGGGATATGCATCGTCACATCCGCCCCGCGCGAGCGGAGATAATCGGTCAGAAGGCAGGTCGAGGTGATACCGTCCACGTCGTAGTCGCCGAAGACCGCCAGCTTTTCGCCGTTTTCAAGCGCTCTCGAGATGCGCGCGACGGCCTTGTCCATGTCCTTCATCAAAAACGGAGAGTGGGCGAGCGTCTTCTCGCGCTCGAGCGCTTCGGCGGCCTGCTCGCTCGTGGTGACGCCGCGCGCGGCCAGCACCGACGAGACAAGATAGGGGTATCCCGCGTCCATCAGCGTCTTGATGGCATCCTCCGGCGCGGCGGGGATCTGCCAGTGCTCGTACTTCATGTTTCGGTTCACCTTCTTTCTTTTGAGAACTTTTGGACATACTATCTCAGGCAATACTGCCTCATCATACTAATACAATCTATTATTTTAACAAAGACCACCGCAAAGGTAAAGAGGAAATTTGACTATCCACGCGACTTTGTGCTACAATACGGCAGAAAGATCACCCAAAAGGGGGAAATTACCAATGAAACAGATCGCAACGCGCCTGACGGCGCTTCTTCTTGCGCTCGTGATGACCACGACGCTCGCGCTTGCCGCCAACAAATCCGGCTATTCCGACGTGCCGGACAAGAACTGGGCGAGCCAAAGCATCGCGCAGTGCAAGCAGTACAATTTATTGCAGGGCATCGGAGGCGGCAAGTTCGGCCTCGGACAGAAGATGACGCGCGCGGCCTATGCCGCGGCGCTCTGCCGCCTGATGGGATGGAAGACCGTCACGCCCGAAAAGGGCAGCTATACCGACAATCAGAATGCGAAAAAGTGGTATTATAGCGCCATTGAGACCGCGAGCGCGCACGACGTGTTCTCCGGCCACAGCACGACCTGCCGACCGAACGACCCCATCACGCGTGAGGAGATGGCCGCGATGACCGTCCGCGCACTGGGGTACAGCACGCTTTCCGGCACGGTGCAGGATGAGTGCCCGTTCACCGATGTTTCGACGAATCCCGGATATATCACGCTCGCCTGGCGCATGGGCCTTGTGGTGGGTATGAACTTAACGACGTTCGCGCCGAAAAACAACACGACGCGCGAGCAGGCCGCGGCGGTGCTGCTGCGCGCCTATCACGGCCTCAAGGCCAAAGTCAGCGTGACGAGCGTGAGCGCGGCGCCCTCCGGCGCGGTGCCGGCGGAGAGCCTGACGGGCACGAGCGGCGCGGTGCCGCTGTCCCCGCGCGCGGCGGTGGAGCAGGTCTACGACGCGGCGGTCAAGGCCGGCAAGGGCGGCAGCGTGGTCATCAACGCCGTCCCCGCGGCGCAGAGCGTGAAAGGCGGCAAGGTGGGCGCGCTGCGCGAGCTGACGCAGGACGAACTGAGCGCGTATTTGAACGACAGCGCCGTGCAGAAATCGCACTCGAACCGCTTTGACAGCTCGTACCTTCTCTGTAAGGAAAAGGACGGCTCCACGATCGTCGTCTGGTACGAGAGCGAGGCGAACATCGCTGAAAAGACCGAGCTCTGCGCGCTGCTCGGCATCAAGAACGTCTACGTGCTGAAGTAAGACAAAAAATGACAGAGGGATATCTCATGCGAGATATCCCTCTTTTTTGCTGCGTTCAGAAGTTGTCGTTCCAGGAGTCGAAGTGCGGCGGCTCGTTTACCTGCGGCGCGGTGGCAAGCAGGTAGAAGCGGCAGATGGAAAGATTCAGATACGGTGTCAGGTAAACGCCCACACCGGCGGCGAGCACGCTCAGCAGCAGCGAGCCAAACATGATGCCGAGGAAGCTGTCGGGCAGGAGGGCGGCGATGAGCAGCTCGTAGATGAGGAAAATGCCCAGCACCAGCAGCGACCAGCCGATGAAGCTGAGCTGGAGCACAAACAGCTGCCACTTGTAGCCGAAGGTCTGCTGCTTGCTCAGGTTCAATGCCTCCATCACGCCGAGCTCGGGATTTTCGCACAGGTTCAGCATGGCGAACGAGTAACGGTAGGCCGCGATGATGCCGGGGATGACGAAAAGCATCGACCACAGGAAGATGAAAACGCCCTCGACGATGGAAAGCAGGATGACCTTCCCGGCAAAGGGAAACGCGTCAAAAAGGCTCTCATACGGCATTTCCTCACGGCGTAGGATGCCGAAGCAGTAGCAGTAATACCCTGCGTTCAGAACGAGCGCGACGAGGCCGACGAGGATGCTCACAAAGCTGAACGAGAGCACTGTGAAGCCGCCGGCAGAGTCGATCATATAGCTCACGCCCGAGTTGATCATATCGAGCACAAGGGTGATGAGAAGATAGAAAAGCGTCATCCGGAAGGGGTTGACACTGCCGGTGCGCAGAAGCGAGCGCGATTCTGCCTTGATCGCGCCGGTATCGAGCTGCATGGGCATAAAAAAGCTCCTTTCTTGCCGGAACGGGGAAAAACGGACGGCAATGTGCGGAAAATGCACGAAATTCATAAAAATAATAATACATAACTATACCATCGCGTCCGGGACACGTCAAGAAGCGGAAAAATGGGTGATTCCCTCCGCGGGCCGCCGAAAGGAAAATTGTTTGGCAAAATGCTGTTTTTGCGAAAAAATGACGCCGAAATCTGATAAATTATGTAGGAAAATGATGGTCATGAAGAATATTTTCTGGACAAGAGAAAAGAAAGGGGATATAATCTATCCGATTATGGAGCAGTGTTTCCGCTGCTCTGGCAGTATAAAGATGAGGTGAAGACTATGGCACAAGCTTTCTTTGGCGGCGTTCATCCCAATGATATGAAGGCTGCTACCAATGAAAAGGCCATCGAGCAGTTACAAGCCCCTGCTCAGGTGGTGATCCCCATGTCGATGCACTTCGGCGCACCCTGCACCCCGACGGTCTCCAAGGGCGACTATGTCAAGCTTGGACAGAAGATCGGCGAATTCAAAGGTCTCGGCGCTCCCATTCACGCAAGCGTATCCGGTACGGTCGCTGCGGTGGAGCCCCGTCCCTATTCCATGGGCGGCAAGGTCATGTCCGTTGTCATCGACAATGACTTCAAGGACGACTTGAGCGAGGAAGTCCATGCTCCGGCCGACCCCGACGCGCTGAGCGTGGAGGAAATGGTCGAAATGGTCAAGCAGGCCGGTATCGTCGGTATGGGCGGCGCAACGTTCCCCACGCACACGAAGATCTCCAGCGGCATCGGCAAGGTCGATACCGTCATCATCAACGGCGCGGAGTGCGAGCCCTACATCACCGGCGACCATCGCGCGATGCTTGAGCGCCCCGCTGAGATCATTGGCGGCTGCTGCTACCTCGCCAAGATGTTCGGCGTGAGCAAGGTCGTCATCGGCGTGGAGGACAACAAGAAAAACGGCATCGAGGCCCTCAACAAGGTCATCGCCGAGCAGAAGGCTCCCGTCGTGGTCGAATCGCTGCGCTGCCGCTACCCTCAGGGCGGTGAAAAGCAGCTCTGCCAGGCCATCACCGGCAAGCAGGTGCCCCCCGGCGGTCTTCCCGCGAACATCGGCTGCGCCGTGTTCAACATCAACACCACCATCGCCATCTACCATGCCATCAAGGACGGCATGCCCGTGGTGCGCAAGGTCGTCACCGTGTCCGGCAGCGGCGTTGTGGAGCCGAAGAACCTCGAGTGCCCGATCGGCACGCCCGTTTCGCTCCTGTTCGACGCCTGCGGCGGCTTGAAGGACGAGACGTTCAAGCTCATCGCCGGCGGCCCGATGATGGGTATGGCGCAGGCCTCCGCCGACTTCCCCGTGGCCAAGGGCACGGGCGCGGTGCTGGCGTTCGCCGCGAATGAGAACAAGGTCTCCGAGGACCCGACCTGCATCCGCTGCGGCCGCTGCGTTGAGGCGTGCCCCATGCACCTCGAGCCCCTGTACCTCTATTTATATGTGCAGAAGAACCGCATCGAGGATCTCGAGGCGGCCCACGTCATGGACTGCATCGAGTGCGGCGCGTGCTCTTACATCTGCCCGGGCCGCCTGCACCTGACGCATTCGTTCAAGGTCGGCAAGCAGAAGGTCAAGGAAGCCGCCGCTAAGGCCAAGGCCGCGGCTGAGGCTGCCAAGGCTGCCGAAGAAGCAAAGAAGGAGGCTTAAGAGATGCTGAATGATTATAAGGGTCTGAAGCTCATCGCTTCCTCCAACCCCCATATCCGCAACAATGAAGACACGCGCTCGATCATGCTCGACGTGATCATCGCGCTGTGCCCCGCGCTCATCATGAGCGTCATCCGCTTCGGTTTCCGCGCGCTGATCTCCGTGCTCGTGAGCGTGGTTTCCGCGATGTTTTTCGAGTGGCTCTACCGTAAGCTGATGCACAAGACGCAGACGCTCGGCGACCTGTCCGCCGCCGTCACCGGTGTCCTGCTCGCGTTCGTCTGCCCCGTGACGCTTCCCTACTGGATGCTGATCGTCGGCAACTTCTTCGCGATCTTCCTTGTCAAGCAGCTCTACGGCGGCCTTGGCAAGAACTTCCTGAACCCCGCGCTGGCCGGCCGTGCCGCGCTCGTCGCGTGCTACACGAGCCAGATGACCTCCTGGATCGACCCGGCCTCCGGCAAGGCACCCCTCTTCGGCGGCGCTGACGTCGTGACCGCGGCCACCCCGCTCGCGATGATGAAGGGCGGCGAGTTTGCCGAGGTGACGGCACAGTACAGCCTGTCCGATATGTTCATCGGCAACATCGACGGCTCTCTCGGTGAGATCTCCGCGATGATGCTGCTCATCGGCGGATTGTACTTAATTTTCCGCAAGGTCATCTCCTGGCAGATCCCCGTTGCCTACATCGGCACGGTGGCAGTCCTCACGTTCCTCTTCCCCCAGGGCAACGATGCGATGAGCTGGATGCTCTACAACGTGCTCGGCGGCGGCCTGTTCCTCGGCGCGTTCTTCATGGCCACTGACTATGTCACCTCCCCCGTCACGAAGAAGGGCCAGCTGATCTTCGGCATCGGCTGCGGTCTCATCACGGTGTTCATCCGCTACTTCGGCTCCTATCCGGAGGGCGTTTGCTACTCCATCCTTGTGATGAACTGCTGCACCTGGATCATTGACAAGTACACCAAGCCCACCCGCTTCGGCGTAGATAAGAAAGCAGCGAAGGAGGCGGCAAAGAAATGAAGATCGAAGGTAAATTCATTTTCAAGGTAGCCGGTACGCTGACGGCGATCTCGCTGGTCGTCGCGCTGCTGCTGGGCCTGACCAACATGCTGACCGCGGACAAGATCGCGGCCATCAACAAGCAAAAGACCGAAGAGGCGCTCGCCAAGGTCGTCTCTGCGGCCGACTGCGAGTTCCCCCCGATGGAGGAGATCCCGCAGGCCATGATCGACGCCGCCAACGAACAGGGCGGCAAGCTGAGCGAGGTCTATGAGGTGCAGTCCGGCGGCGACACCATCGGCTATGCCTTCAAGGTCACCGCGAGCGGCTCTCAGGGCAACATCGTGATGATCGTCGGCGTGGACACCGACCTCACCGTCACGGGCGTTTCCATCGTCAAGGCCTCCGAGACCGCGGGCATCGGCTCCAAGGTCATCGACAATGAAGCGACCTCCGCAGGCACCGGCGCGCTCGATCAGTTCGTCGGCAAGTCCGGCGCGGGCACGCTCGTCGTCAAGCAGAACATCGACGCCGTCACCGGCGCGACGGTCTCCACCAAGGGCGTGACCAAGGGCGTCAACGCCGCTCTGGCTGCCGCCGAGGCCATGAACTGAGAAAGGGGGAACGATCTATGAATTTCAACAAACAGCTCAAAGACGGTCTGATCTACCAAAACCCCGTTCTGGTGCAGGTGCTCGGTATGTGCTCCACCATGGCCATCACCACGAGTGTTGCAAACGGCTTTGGTATGGGCATCTCCGTTCTCATCATCCTGACGCTTTCCAACATCTTTATTTCCCTTCTGCGCAAGATCATCCCCAACGAAGTGCGTATCGCGTGCTACATCGTCGTCATCGCGGGCTTCGTTACGATCGTTGATCTGTGCCTGCAGGCGTTTGTCCCTGACATCGCCGAGAGCCTTGGCGTGTTCATCCCGCTGATCGTCGTCAACTGCATCATCCTCGGCCGCGCCGAGGCCTTTGCCAGCAAGAACTCCGTTGCCGCCTCCGCGGTGGACGGCATCTGCCAGGGCATCGGCTACACGGTGGTGCTGCTGATCCTGAGCGCGTTCCGCGAGCTCTTGGGCGCGGGCACGCTGCTCGGCATCCAGATCATGCCTTCTTCCTATGTTCCCGCCGGTATGCTCACGCTGCCCGTCGGCGGCTTCCTCTGCCTCGGCACGCTGATCGCCATCATGCAGTGGGCGCTTGCCAGAAGCGAGAAGAAGAACGCGGAAAAGAAAGAAACGGAGGGTAAATAAAAATGAGTGTGACTAAGTTACTTGCTATTTCCCTCGGCGCGATCCTGACGAATAACTTCATCTTCTCGCAGTTCTTGGGTATCTGCCCGTTCCTCGGTGTGTCGAAAAAGAGCGACACCGCCATCGGTATGGGCCTTGCCGTTACGTTCGTCATGGGCCTTGCCTCGGCGTTCTGCTACGGCGTGAACATCATTCTCGTCAAGCTCGGCCTTGACTACATGCAGACCGTCGCCTTCATTCTCGTGGTGGCGAGCCTCGTGCAGTTCATCGAAATGTTCCTCAAAAAGTCCATGCCGACGCTCTACACGGCCCTCGGCGTGTACCTGCCGCTGATCACCACCAACTGCGCCGTTCTCGGCGTGGTGCTGCTCAACGTGCAGAACGACTACAACTTCATCGAATCCGTGGTTTACGGCATCACCGGCGGCCTTGGCTTCCTGCTGGCGATCTACCTGTTCTCCACGGTGCGCGAGCGTCTGGAGTTTGCCGACTATCCCAAGGCATTTGAAGGCTTCCCCATCGCGCTGATCACCGCAGGCCTGATCGCCCTTGCATTCATGGGCTTCTCCGGCCTGCAGGTGTGGCCCATGTAAGGAGGGAACGAAGAAATGATGAATGTAATTTTTGCTGTTCTCGTGCTGGGCGTGATCGCCGTCGTGTTCGGCCTGATCCTGTCCGTTGCGGCCAAGGCCTTTGAGGTCAAGGTCGATGAGCGCCTGCCCAAGATCCAGGCCTGCCTCGCCGGCGCAAACTGCGGCGGCTGCGGCTACCCCGGCTGCGCGGGCTGCGCTGAGGCCATCCTCGCCGGTAAGGCTCCCGTCACCGCCTGCGCGCCCGCTGGCGCAGAGGGCGCCGCCAAGATCGCTGAGATCATGGGCATGGAAGCCCCCAGCGGCGAAAAGCAGGTCGCGCACGTGCTGTGCAACGGCGGCGAGGCCTCTGTGAAGAATTTCGAGTATGTCGGTCTTCACGACTGCGTCGCCGCGACGAAGGTCGCCGGCGGTCCGACCGCGTGCTCCTTTGGCTGCATGGGCTTTGGCACCTGCGTTGCCGCCTGCCAGTTCGACGCCATCCATATCAATGAGCAGGGCGTCGCCGAGGTCGACAAGGAGAAGTGCACCAACTGCGGCGCCTGCCGCGAGGCCTGCCCGCGCAAGCTGATCGTCGAGGTGCCCTACAAGCAGAAGGTCTTCGTCAACTGCTCGAACAAGGAGAAGGGCCCCGCCGTCACGAAGGTGTGCGCCAACTCCTGCATCGCCTGCGGCATGTGCGAGCGCACCTGTAAGTTCGACGCCATCCACGTCGTCAACAACGTGGCCGTCATCGACTACACCAAGTGCAAAAACTGCACCATGTGCGCCAAGGCCTGCCCGCGCAACGCCATCGAGCCCATCCCGACCCCCGAGGAGAAGGAGAAGTTCAAGGCCGCGCAGAAGGCTGCCGCCGAGCGCAAGGCCGCTGCCGCCAAGGCAGCCGCCGAAGCTAAGGCTGCCGAAGCCGCGAAAGCCGAGTAAAACTTAAAAAAAGAGGAACGCGTGAGCGTTCCTCTTTTTTTATTCTTCAAAAAGCGGCAGCGCCGCTTTTTGAGGGAGATACACTCCGCTTCGTGCCTTGCCGCTCAGAGGGCGGCTGCGACACGCGCTCCGTGAGAAGTGTAAATTCCGACGCGCATGTCGTCGGAATTTACGATTTTAATTTTTTCCGTGCCTGCGGGCACGGAATTCTGCGAAGCTGCCGTGAAATGGAAAAGCGTCGCAGACTTTTACCCACAAGGGGTACGCGGCATCCGTAAGGCAGCGAAGCTGCCAACGGCTGCCCAGGACTGCCGCGCACGGCGGCAAATAATGTTGAATCTTTTTTGGCGCGACAGAAAGTGAATTGCCGCAGAGCAGCAAGAGAAGCCGCCCTGGGGCGTGTGCGTGCCAAAAAACTCTTCTCGCGCAGCGAGTGTCGAGCCGTAGGCGAGGCACAGAGCGGAGTGAAAACGCTTCAAAAGGCAGGCCTTGGCCTGACTTTTGCGTAGTTCACAAACTGTTTACACTGCCTCCTATTGACAATGGGAAATGTCGGTGGTACACTGCGTTTAGCACTCAGGGGAAAGGAGTGCTAAAGCTATGAAAGGAGCGCGGCGTATGGACTTGACCGAGCGCAAAAAGCAGATTCTCAAGCGCGTTGTCGAGGATTACATCGCCGCGGCTGAGCCGGTCGGCTCCAAGGCGCTGGCCGAGGAGATGGGCGGTTCGGTGAGCTCCGCGACCATCCGCAACGAGCTTGCGGATCTGGTCGAAATGGGCTACCTTGAGCAGCCGCACACGTCCGCCGGACGCGTGCCGTCGCCGAAAGGTTACCGCTTGTACGTCAACGAGCTGATGGAAAAGCGCGAGGTCTCCGAAACAGAAGCGGAGGAGATCAACGAGCAGCTAAAGTCCAAGCTCAGCGGCACGGACAGCGTGATCGCCAAGGCGGGGCAGATGGTGTCGAGCATCGTCAATTACCCCGTGTACAGCGTGACGGGCGGACGGCGCGAGGCGAGCGTCAAGCGCTTCGAGCTCATCGCGGTCGATGAAATGAGCTTCATCGTCG
>ERZ1504835.304-NODE-304-length-12305-cov-5.539102_pt1 | contig 12305 bp, 22 predicted proteins | sample MGYA00572106_ERZ1504835 | MGnify/ENA primary metagenome ERZ1504835 (study PRJEB39906, sample SAMEA3182106) | gut metagenome | biome: human; feature: gut; material: Stool; isolation source: human stools | place: Canada | collected 2013-02-26 ...
CTCTTGCCACATCCAACAGCACATAGCCAATGCCCCATCCACAGAGAGAGAGAGAGAGAGAGGCGTGGATGGAGCAAGAAAGACAGTGGAGGGGTGAGGGAGTGGTGATTGAGTGGAAATGGTTGGCCAAAACAAGTGAGTCACAAGCACCACAACAAACACACCACTCATCCAACAGTCACCAAGTCATCCATGCAAACCCACAAGCGTGCTACACCACAACCAAGTCCCACTCATCAGCCACACACACACACACCAAGTGGCGGCAAGCAAGAAGACAGGGGTGGCACAAGGCCAGCGTGCCACAACAAAGTGAAGCACCAACAACCATGGTCTTTTGCCATCACACACACACAGCCAGTGCAACCATCAAGCCAGCCAGTCCAAAAGGCACTTGGTGTTGGTGTTTGTGGCAAGGCTCATGCCACTCACTCACACACACCACAAGGGCGTGGTGAGCCATGGCTGATGACACGTGGTGTTCACCATGGCTCAAGCCACTCACACACACAAGTGGCCAACACACCAGCCACAGTGCAACACGCTCTGGTGCATGCCATGGTGTCCATCAACCATGCCACTCACACACCAAAGGAAGAGGACCATGGATTGATGGCCAAAGTGGCATCCACAACATGCCACCACTACGAGAGAGAGAGAGAGACTGGATGGTGGACAGTGGACTTGTGAGCATGGACAAGCCACTTGCAACACAACAGGGCAAAAGGAGGCACCACTCAAGCCATGCAGCCATCACTCAAGCCTACACCAACAACCACCACACCATCACACTCACCACACAAGCGTGGTCATGGTCACTCACTGCCTGCTCACTCACACACACACGAGGGCCAAGGCAGGACAAGGAGCACACCACCACCAAGCCAATGGTGTGGATGGCTTGCACAGTGACCATGGTGTGGCACAAGCGTGGTTGTGGTGTGGTGTTGCCATCAAGCCTTGTGCAACACGTGGTGGCACCCACGCCATCCAAGTGGCCACGTGCTCACCACACTGCCCTACAACCACCACAACACCCGTGCTTTCTGGTGTCAACACACGTGCCACAACCAGTCCACACCCATCCCCACGTGTGTGTGTGTGTGGCACTGAGCCATCCACCATGCCCACAAGTGTGGTCATCAACCACTGTGTGCCCTGCCAGTCCACCACCTGGTCCTTCATCCACCACCAATCACCACCATCACCAGCAGCAGCAGCACAAGAGCAAGAGAGTGTGGTGACACAGATGGATGAGGGCATGGAGGCACACACGACACACAGTGTGGTGGAAAGCAACACAGCCAACCAACACACAAGCACTCACACAAGTGGCCACACCAACACAAGCCAACCACCAATCCACCACACACACACAGGGTGGATGGCAAAGGGCTTGATTGCACGCACTTGTGAAGAAAGCGAGAAGACCACGCCATGCAAGTGAGTGGTTGGTGGTTGGGCATGGCCATGTGGCACGTGTTTCCATGCACACACACCAAAGAGTGGTGGTGTGGCGATGGGCAAAGCCACAGTGGTTGTGGCTGTGTGTGTGTGGACGATGTGATGGGATGTGCATGCCATCCACACACACCACACACAGGACGTGAGAGCAGCCACAAAGGCACATGCCATCCACACCATGTGTGTGTGTGTGAGGCAGAAGAGTGGGCAGTGGATGAGCACAGTGGCCTTGTGGTGTGTGGTGGTGGTGGTTGGAGAAGAGGGATGGCGTGGTGGTTGGTGGTGGCAAAAGCACAGAAAGGGGTGAGTGTGGATGGTGGATGAAGCGTGGGATGGTGTGAGCCATCAACACAGTGGTCAACAAGCGTGTGAGTGGCGTGCTTCACCACCACTGTGGTGCTTGGTGCTGTCCATCCCCACAACACACACACCACACACACGGGATGGATGGCATGGTGGTGGTGATGAGCACATGAGGGGCGTGTGAGTGCATGCTTGAGAGAGAGAGAAAAGGGGTTGGTGGACAAGAAGCGAAGAAGACAAGAGAGCGAAAGGGCAAGACCAGCGTGGTGGTGGTGGCTCACGAAAAGCCACAGCCAGTGGTGTGCTTGGCCTTGGTCTGTCTCCTGTGTGGTGTGTGTGTGGCATCAGTTGTGTGTGAGTGGACGGCGTGGTGAGCGATGGCAAGCACCATTGTGGCAGTGTGGCTGATGCCGTGTGTGTGTGCCATGTGGTGTGTGTGTGAATGGGGGGATGGAGTGGGTGGTGGTGGGTGTGGCATGGTGTGGTCAACACACAGCACGCCTTGGTGTGTGTGGTGGTGCATGTGGCGTGTGTGTGTGGCAGTGGTGCATGCACCAAGTCCCGTGTGTGTGTGTGAGGGCGGTGGTGGCACAAGAGCGTTGGTGGTGGTGGTGGGAGGGAAGGCGAGTGTGATGGTGGCGTGGGAGGCACACACAGGGCACACGCGCACCACCAAGCACCACCATGGCCCACACCACCAGTCCCGCTGTGTGTGTGTGTGTGTGTGATGGTGGGGCACAAGGGGCGTGGTGGTGGTGACCACACCAGCAACCACCCATGCATGGGCCACGCCTGTGCGTCCCGTGTGTGTGTGTGTGTGGCGGATGAGAGCAGGTGGATGAGCACACGCACACCCAGTGGTGGTGGTGTGTGGAGGGCGTGTGGGCAGTCAGCCAACCAGTGTGTGTGTGAGTGGATGGGAGGAGCCACACAAAGCACGCCATGTGTGTGAGTGAAGTGAGGCGTGGCATTTGTGAGAGTGTGGCAGGTGTGGCATGGCGAGTGAGAGGAGAGAGAGGGCACATGGGACGACAGCGTGGGTGGTGGGTGTGGTGGCCACGGCGCTCACACACACACCAGCGTGGGTGGCACCACAGTGGGCGGGTGTGCGTGGTGCCACCACTCACACTCACACACAGCGGACAGGGCGGGGCAGCGCACACAGTGGTGGTGGTTGGTGGGAAAGGCGCACAGTGGTGGTGGCAGCCACACCACACACACAGCCACCACCACCACGTGCCCATCACCCCGTGTGTGTGTGTGTGTGTGTGTGTGTGAATCGGGAGTGGACAGCACCAGCACAGCCAGTGAGTGGACCAAGTGGCCACACACGCCACAACACCCACGCTGCCACCACCACATCCACCACCACCAGCAGCAGCAGCAGCAAGAGGAGGAGTGGTGTGGTGTGGGGCACAAGGAGTGGGTGGACGTGTGAGTGGCGAGCCAGGCGCGGCCACAGCCAACACCGTGGGCACACACACACACACCAGGCACCAAAGTGCACCAGCCACCACGCGTGTGTGTGTGTGGCGTGGTGGTGTGGCTTGGCTGTGTGTGAGTGAGTGGCAAAAGGAGTGGGCACATGGACAAGAAGAAGACAGGGACTGGGACTGGGTGGTGAAGCGTGGTGGGTGGGTGGTGAAGGACTGAAAGCACAAGCACTGGTGGCACCTAAACAAGCGTGGCGTGGCAACCAACACCACCACCAACCATGCCCACCAAGCCACCACACAACACACAACACACACAGCAGAAAAGCGAGGGACAAGCCACAAAGCACAATGGTGGTGTGTGGTTGGTGAAGCCCTCACTTGCCTTTCCATCCACCTTACAACAACAACAAGAAGAAGAGGAAGAGGAAAGGACAGAGGGGTGGGGGAGAGGGACAGGAAGAAAGGAGGCGGGACCAAGACCAGCGGGTGTTGGTGGTGGTGGCGTGATGGCCACTGGTGGCACCACACTCACGAACTCACTGAAAAGACGGAAGCACTGTGCCCATCCACCATCACCAACACACTCACACACACAGACAGGAAAAGGACAGGGACAAGGAAAAAGACAGGACAAGACAAAGGACAAGGAGTGGGAGGTGGGTGTGGTTGTGTAAGAAAAGAAGGAGAAAGCAAGTTGGGTGGTGGGTGACCACAAGCCACAAAAGCACACAAGGCAAGGCCAAGCAGCCATCACTCACCCCTTTTCTTTCATCCACACCCCCTTTTTCCCCTCCCTTTTTCCCCCTTTTTCTTTCTATTCCTTCTCCCCTTTACATAATGGACTATACCCGACTAAAACTAAAAACACTCTCAACTCCTTTTCCCCTTTTCTCTCTCTCAAAAAACACACACAAAAAAAGAAAAACAAAATGAAAGAACAATAGGATAATCTCAGTGCATCGTTATTCCTAGATAACTCTCCCACTTACAATCCCCTGTCCCACACACCAGTCGTCTTCTGGCTATCTGCCTACATATTCCTTTTCTCCAATCACCTAAAACTCTTTCTAATCCACACAGCTATTGCCATACAAATTATCCACAAGTCTTTCCATTCACAGCCATGACCATTCTCACTAAACAGTCTTTTCCATCAGCTGCTAATACCAAAATACATAGATAGACAAGCACAACTAAGTTGCACTCACAACTAGGCCACACCACAACATCACTGCTGCAACACAACCCACAAATCATCAACTTGTCACAAGCAGAGATTCTGGCTTAAGAGGCTTTCAGCCATTATCTCTCATATGGTAGCATCCCATCACTTGCTGTCCAGCAACACGGTCACGCCATTGATATGATTCTACGGTTCCTCTCGTACTTGGTTGAATTACTCTGATGATGATTTCCCATTCAAACTTATCAGGAGGGTAAAACTAACCTGTCTCACGACGGTCTAAACCCAGCTCACGTTCCCTGTTAGCGGGTGAACAATCCGACACTTTGAGAATTCTGCTTCTCAATGATAGGAAGAGCCGACATCGAAGGATCAAAAAGCTGCGTCGCTATGAACGCTTGGCAGCCACAAGCCAGTTATCCCTGTGGTAACTTTTCTGACACCCCAAGCTTTATATTCTAAAGACAAACCCATCACTGTGCACTAGTACAACCACACAGTGAGTCATTAGGGATCGCTAGGCCACGCTTTCACCGTTCCGATTCTTACTGAAAACCCTGAAATTCAAAGTAGCTTTTACCCTTATATTCCACTCGAGATTTCTGTTCTCCTTGAGCTACTCTTTGGACACCTGCGTTCTTATGTAACAGATGTGCCGCCCCAGCCAAACTCCCTATCTAACTTCCTTCGCTATTTCGTCACCACCACACAACACCCATTGCTGAATGCCACACAGTGTACAAAATCACCGCACTCATGGGATACACGAGAACGCCCATGCAACCACTAACAGCCACACAAACCATTCTCATCCCACTCCACGCTTAAATAACTAAGTAAAACAACTTCTCCAATAGTGGTATTTCACAGCCGCTGAACACACAACATCCATCACTGAAAGCCACACATCCAACTCCCACTTATTCTACACTTGGAGAGTCATATGACAAAGTCAGACTAGAGTCAAGCTCAACAGGGTCTTCTTTCCCCGCTGATGTTGCCAAGCCCGTTCCCTTGGCTGTGGTTTCGCTAGATAGTACATAGGGACAGTGGGATTTTGGTTCATCCATTCATGCGCGTCACTAATTAGATGACGAGGCATTTGGCTACCTTAAGAGAGTCATAGTTACTCCCGCCGTTAACCCGTGCTTCCTTAAATCTCTTCACTTTGACATTCTCAGCACTGGGCAGAATTCACATTGTGTCTACACGCTTGTCTACACCATCACAATGCTTTGTTTTTATTATACAGTCCAAATCCCCTTCTTTCTATCAGTTCCAAACTTTTCCTGTGTCTGTGTTCTGTGCCAAAAAACGACACAAAGAAGCACAACCACCACAGCCGAATCACCAGCCACAACAGCCACACCTAAACACAACACACACTCACAAATTTGGAGCCATACCTTCTTGCAAACTTACGGTACTAATTTGCCGACTTCCCTTACCTACTTTCTTCTATTCCACCAAAGGCTTCTAACCTCGGAGACCTGTTGCGGTCTTCGGTACGGTCTTGCTTCTTTATCCACCACCAGTGTCACTCACGCACCACAAAAGCACACAAGCCACCAGCTCTGCTCCTCCCGCTTTTCACGTCGCAATCACAACCATTCTTCCACCACTACCATGGCAATGTCACCACTGCCTGAACACCATGCTATTCTCCACTTCCTGCCACTGCTCCAATCCATTCACTTTCTTGGCACTCCCTCTATGTCGTCCGAACACTTCCATCACAAAAGCAACAAAAGTGAAAGCACAAACAAATCGTGGATTATTAACAAAAGATAACTTTTACGGAAATGGTGACTGCTGTCGCGGAATTCCCTCATGTTGCCATCCATCACCAGGCCACACCACATCCAACACCAACAACCACCACACATCACTGCACAGCACCTGCCAGCATCACACATCGTGTCACCCAAATACGAACCCAAGGTATGTCATTCTTAACACATTTCCCTTTCAGAGTCCAGCATCACCTACAAAAAGGCCACTGCTATTCCCACGGGTTGCCCCTACTCTTCAGCACCGACTAACTCTTGGCTGCTTGCCATTCCCTTGAAACCCTTCTCCACTTTGGTCCTCAAGCGTCTCACTCGAGTAATTGCTACTACCACCAAGATCTGCACCACAGGTTGTTCCACACTGGGTCTTCCCACACAGCTTCCACACTCCCCATGCGCTTCCTCCTACTTATCACAACTATCCATCGCTCCTAAAACACAAAAAGCATCGTCGTCATGATAGAAAAGTATTGGGCACAATTGATGATAGGCACTGAAGCGTCATCCATTTTCGGGACTCATCAATTCGGCAGGTAAGTTGTTACACACTTCTTGGCGGGTCATCCAACTTCCGTGGCCACCGTCCTGCTGTCTCCATCAATCAACTCCCTTTCTGGCGTCCTTGTGTGCCCCACCTTTGACCCCTTAACTTCTCCTTTGGTTCATCCCACATCGCCTCTTCTGCTTACCAGATTAGGCCCACTAATCACTTGCTCTATTTCCCACCAGACCCATCCATTGTCTTAAGACCATGAGTCCAGCATTGTCTATACCACTTCTAAGTTTGAGAATAAGAAAAGAACCATTCTTGTCCCCTTGCTTGTGGCTGCATGCCCCTAAAAAGAAAACACACAAAGACCACAACCTTCTAATCATTATCTTTACTTGATATAACTAACACCAAATGACTGCAATCCTGAGGGAAAATTCGGAGGGAACCAGCTACTAGATGGTTCGATGAGTCTTTCGCCCCTATACTCAGTTCCCACAAGCAATTTGCACGTTAGCACTGCTACGAACTTCCATCAGAGTTTCCCCTGACTTCTTTCTCTCCAAGTATAGTTCACCATCTTTCGGGTCCTCATCTATTCATTCCAATTTAGTCCCCATGTCTTTCCACAGGGTAAATCAATATTGCCTGTGCTCCCTAAACTAAAAGCACTTTCATATTCACTAAATTCATCTTCATTCCAGATACACCAATGTCACAAACTCCTTATCTTCACAAATAAATGAGACTCCTTGGTCCGTGTTTCAAGACGGGTCAATTCACCATATCCTAACCATCACTGATACACCACAGCTACATTAACCAACAGCCATACTTCACCATCCACCACGTTGTGACACACAGTGACTATCTGCCATCAGTCCTTTCCACCACAGTCTATCCATCACAGCCACAAAGCAAACACTGTGCCACACACACTGCCATCACTGACACCATGCACCACAACACTTGCCAACTAGTCCTACAGTCAATTGCTTCCACCAACACAACTTCAGGCTCTTCCAACTCTTTTTCCAAAGTTCTTGCCAACTTTCCTTCACAGTACTTGTTTGCTATCGGCTTCTCACCTCTATTTAGCCTCCCATGGAATATACCACCACCTTTATATTGCACTCTCAAGCAATATGACTCCACAAGCTCCATGTCCACCCACTGTGTCCCACGTCCCAACTACTGGAGTATCACCATCTATCCTGTCCTTTTCCCCAAGCACTTCCCAGCACGTCCCACACAATGTCCCACAAAGCTACACCCACCACGAATCACCACCATGCCTAAACCACACAGCGGTCTCCTGTCTTTGGGCTCCTATCCTTTTCACTCGCCGTTACCAACGATATCATTCTTATTTTCTTTTCCTCTATTTATTAAGATGCTTCAATTCAATAGGTCTTTCTTATTCTTCTCAACCAGTCCTTTTGTCCGAACCCCTTCTTTCTTCTGTCCTTGTCTGTCCCTTTTCTTTCCCTTAAACTCCGCTTCCTTTTGCCAACTGTGTCTTCCTTTCCTTTTCTCCTCGTAAACACAATCACAAATACACGAAATCAGTCACCACAAACAAACAACCACACTATGTCCCTTCTCCCTTTTCAAGCAATCACCACCTCACCACTCACCAAGTGTGCCATCCTAAACTAAAGTGACTTGCTCATTCCCTTTTCTCCTTTCCCATTCATCCCCTTTCTGTCCTTTGTCCCTTTTCCGAAAACTATCAAAGCCACTGAAAAAAGAACACAAACACAAAAAGAATACACACTCTTACAAACACACCGTTGAGACAAATACGAGCAAGCACATAAGCTCACCCACAATCTGTGTTCAAACCCTCTGTCTTCTTGTTCGCTCTGCAATTCCACTCACTTATCACACTTTGCTATGTTCTTCCTCGCTGTGAGAACCAAGTCATCCATTGTATTGCCTACTTTCCTTTTCTTTCCACTTAAACACCTTTCCTTTTCTTGTCTTCCACATCACCAACTACCTTAACTGCCTTTCCTATACTATCCCATTTCCCCTAAAACCTAAAACTATACTACTTGCCAGTCCATCAAACCCTTAATGATCCATCCGCAGGTTCACCTACGGATACCTTGTTACGACTTCTCCTTCCTCTAGATATTAAGGTTCAAATACTTTCTGCTGTCCTGTGCATGAACCACAAAGCAACATCCACTATTTTCACCGCATTACCCAATCGGTAGGAGCGACGGGCGGTGTGTACAAAGGGCAGGGACGTAATCAGCACAACCTACTCACTTGCGCTTACTAGGAATTCCTTGTTCAAGACAAACAATTCCAATCATCTATCCCCACCTTGCTATCCTTTCCCATGTTTTCCTCCATCTCTCTATGTCGGTACTCCCTCTGTCCCTGTGCATGAAGCACAAGCACAAAAGCAAACCACACTCTGAATATAGCATTGTAGCGCGCGTGCGGCCCAGAGCATCCAAGGGCATCACAGACCTGTTATTGCCTCTACCTTCCTTCAATTCCTGTCCTATCAAAAGTCCTTCTAAGAAATCCACTGTCATCCTCTTGTGCTTGTCCTTGACCATCATCCACCACAACTCCGAAAAGCCACAGCAAACAAACAACCAAACACAACACACAAGTCCCATCACTGCCATCTACTTAGTAAGCCAAGGTCTCGTTCGTTATCGGAATTAACCAGACAATTCACACCACCAACTAAGAACGACCATGCACCACCACCTACCATATCATGAAAGAGCTCTCAATCTGTCAATCCCCTTGCTATCTGGCCCTGGTAAGTTTCCCCGTGTTGAGTCAAATTAAGCCGCACGCTCCACTCCTGGTGTGCCCTCCCGTCAATTCCTTTAAGTTTCTGCCTTGCGACCATACTCCCCCCGAAGCCCATCAACTTCTTGATTTCTCGCCAAAGTCCTGGAAGAGTCTATTCTGTCCACTCACACCAGCCTTAACTGGCATGTGCTTCTTTTCGATTGGTCAGCAGTCATGCCAACAACACACACCACAAAGGCATGCATCACCACCACAACCACTCACACACCACCATCCAATCCCTAGTCGGCATCGTTTATGGTTGAGACTACGACGGTATCTGATCGTCTTCGATCCCCCAACTTTCGTTCTTGATCTATGAAAACATCTTTGTGGAATGCTTTCGCTCTCGTCTATCTTTTCCTGGTCATTGAATTTCACCTCTCTCAGGAAAATATCTACCACCCCCTTTGTTCCTATTCTTTGTCTGTCTAACTGCTTCTGTCTCTCCGCCATGTCCTCGCTCACACCAAGGTCAGCCACCTAAGGCCTATTTCTCTGTCCTCGTTCCAATTGCCTGTCCGTGTGTGTCCCCACTCACTCTTTTCTTGACCACCACAACTTGACCAAAGCACACAAAGTGTCCCATCAGTCACCTAGTGCCACTCAAAAAACCATTTCCACAATCACAACCACCACAGATTTCTTGTCCCTTGCCATGTGCTCCTAACTGACACGCCTCTTATACACCTCTATTATCCTATGCTAATATATCCATCATACTATACTATCTACCTCTATCGTCCTATTTTGTTCAAAGTATTCCATCCAGTTCTTCCTTATCGTCCATCCAAGCACAATCTCCAAACTGAACCACCTGTCATGCACCAGTGTGTGTCTCTCTCACTGCCCCAAAGGAGCCATGAAAAAGAATAACCACACACAAACACACAACCACAATATAAACTACGAGCGTTTTAATCGCAACAGCTTTAATATACACTCTTGGAGCTGGAATTACCGCGGCTGCTGGCACCAGACTTGCCCTCCAATTGCTACTCTATCATGTCTTTGTCTTGCTTTCATTCCAATTGCTCCCTCAGCACAATGCCAAGAAAACATCAGTATTTGTCGTCACTACCTCGCCCTTTCGGCACTGAGTAATTTACGCGCCTGCTGCCTTCCTTGGAAGTGGTAGCCATTTCTCAGGCTCCCTCTCCGGAGTCAAACCCTAATTCCCCGTCACCCGTTATTAGCTTGGTAGGCCCCTATCCTACCATCAACTTGATAGGTCAGTCTTTTCTTTGGTCCATCGTCCTCAAAGGTCTCCCTTCAAGCATCTCACGACTCGCTGTCTGGCGTCCACAACACACCTACCCCAAAAGAGGCAAACATGATGCTTTCCCCTATTTATCCTTGTTCATTGCTCCTCACACGGATGTCTTGCCAAGTGGTCACAAGTCGTCCTCTTGCCAAAGTGTCACTCACATGTCCCCGTTGCCCTTGTCCTTGCTCCCAGCATCTTGCCTATACAGCACAACACTGGCACCACTGTGCTTTTCCTTTTGCTTCCTGGACTACTGAGCCACACACCCTTCAGCACACTCTCCCTTGTCACCACCCCTTCCAGCACATGTGTCACCACACCCTTTCAGGCTCAGCAAACCACACACACCAAAACCAGAGCTGATAAATGCTATTCCACCGGTGTCACCACCATGAAATATCTTCTTCTTGTATTAGCTCTACAATTCACAGGGTTATCCTTCTCCATTCCACGCTTCACCAAACTAATTCTGACTGATTTAATGAGCCATCCGCAGTCTCGGTTCTTTGTCCACCTATACCTAGGCATGCATGGCTTAATCTTTAACACAAGCATATGACTACTGGCAGGATCAACCAGATATCCTATACCTACACTCTATAACTCACAAACACCACAAAAAGCCTTTCTTTTCTGCTCTTCTGAGTGTTTTCTCACCTCTTGCTGTGCTGTGGCTTTGTCACAAACACTCACACCAGTGCTTTGCAAAGCCACCAACACACCAACCACTCACCAACTGTCATTTCACTCACAACACCACCACTACTACGTCTACCATGGTGTCCCAACCACCACCACGCTTTTTCCCTGCTTTTGTGGTCAAGTCACACACACCAACTGTGTGACCCACTCTACAAAAGCAAGAAAAGAAAAAGCATAGAAGCAAAAGAGACCACTGACTGACTTGTCACAAGTGGTAGAGACACTCTATGCCAAGTGCCCCTTTTGTGTCCTTCTTTCTATCCACCATAATACACTTTCACACTCACTCCCTTTTTCCTCTACCTTTTCTGTCTTTGCTGCCTTTCTTCCTTTCTTTCTTCCTTCCCTTTCTATCCCCTTTCTTTTCTTCTTTTCTTTCCTTTTCTCTTTCTTCTCGTTTTCTTCTACCCCTTCTATCCCTCCCTTTTCTTGTCATTCCAGGCATTGCAAGTCTCAATGATTGGTTGAAACAAGTGGACTCTATGCAATGCTCTTGATTGTCTTATGATGCTCATTGTCTTTTTGCCTTTTTCTCTTTTTCTGTGTGGTGAGTGTCTTTGGGAGAGCCACGCCTTGTCTTCTCCCTTCCCTTTCCCCTTGTGTGTCCCACGTCTTTCTTCCCCTTGTGTGTCCACCCATTCCCATGTCTTGTCTTGTCTTCCCCACGTGTGTGTGGTGGTTGCCACACACCAACACTGTGCCCTGCTGTGCTGCTTCCTCTCCAGTCTTCTCTTTCTGTGTCTCTCTTCCACCACCATCACCCCTCTTCACCCCTTGTGTGTGTGAAACGAGTGTGTGTGGGCAATGGGAAAGAGGATGAACAGACGTGTGTCATCCAAAAAGCGTG
>ERZ1504835.314-NODE-314-length-12101-cov-4.313548_pt1 | contig 12101 bp, 8 predicted proteins | sample MGYA00572106_ERZ1504835 | MGnify/ENA primary metagenome ERZ1504835 (study PRJEB39906, sample SAMEA3182106) | gut metagenome | biome: human; feature: gut; material: Stool; isolation source: human stools | place: Canada | collected 2013-02-26 ...
GCTGATAAGCGTGCGCGAGGAGCTGAAGGAGCTGAAGAAGCAGCTCGACGGGATGGTGTGATGCATAACGCAAGATGCAGATACTACAGAAACACGAGTTGCATGGCAAACCGTAGTCTCCTACGATATGCATCGCCAACAAAACTCATCGGGCGGCGGACGGAATCCAATCGGACGGCGGATGCAATCTGATCGGACGGCGGACGCAATCTGATCGGGCGGCGAACGGAATCCGATCGGACGGCGTTCGGAATCCGATCGGACGGCGTTCGGTACACGATGACAATCGCCGTGCTTTCACCCCTTACACCCCACCAATTAAACCGATTTTTATAAACTAAATCTATATAAAACAATGAGAAAATTCATCCTATTGTCTGCCGCTACGCTCTTTTCAGCCGTAGTTTCGGCGCAGACCGTAGCACGCATGGACGACTTGAAGCCCGAGCAGAAGTCGATGGCTGTAAGCCTCAAGCTCACGGGCGAACTGTCAACGACGGGCAACAGCGACTATCGTCAGTTGCGCGACCTCTGCTTCCAGATGCGCTCCGTAGACCTCAGCGAGGCGCAGAGCACCGCAATCCCTAACAACGCTTTCCACTCGCGCCACCAGCTCGAGCAAATCACGCTGCCGACAGCAGCCAAATCGATAGGTTCGCAGGCGTTCTTCGCATGCGACAAGCTGGGCAAGATAACCATTCCGGCTGGCGTAGAGACTATCGGCGCTGCCGCATTCTCGGGCTGCACGGCACTGGAGGAGATAACAATAAAGGGCGCTCCGCAGATTGCTGAGTATGCCTTCGCACGACTCGCTGGTCTGAAGACCGTGCGCGTCGACTCGAAGATGCCGCCGAAGGCTGACGCTACGGCGTTCTACGGACTCAACCGCCAGAACGTGAAGCTCATCGTGCCGAAGGGCAGCGAAAAACTCTACCGCAAGGCTGCGGGCTGGAGTCTCTTCTTCAGCGACGCTAAGGAGCCGTATCAGGTGAGCAAGCCGGAGGAGTGCCTCGTGCCGTTCCCCGTAGAACTGAAGATGCTGAAGGGCGCCGACCTTAAGGTGAAGACCGCGTGGAACATCATTGCTGCCGACGGACTCTCAAACGAGGCAACACAGGCTCGACGCGTGCTCACAGAGCGCATCGGCAACATCGTGAACAGTCGTCAGCGCGGCACACAGATTACGCTGGCGCTCGACAACTCGCTCAGCGACGACGAGGCGTACACGCTCGCTGTAGACGCCAAGGGCGTAACGGCGAAGGGCAAGACAGCGCGCGGCGTGTTCTACGCGCTCATGACGCTCGACCAGCTGCTGCGCGGCAACGGCGCTACGGAGTGTGCCGACGCCATCCCGGCGCTGTTCATCAGCGACAAACCGCGCACACACGTTCGCGAACTGATGGTCGACCCTGCACGCACGTTCATACCGTTCGAGGACCTGAAGGCGTTCGTGCCCGAGATGGCGCGCTATAAGCTCAACGCCATGCACCTCCATTTGGTTGACGACCAGGCTTGGCGCATCGAGATAAAGAAATACCCACAGCTCACAGCGCAGGCTTCGTCGCGCTGGGGTCAGGACGACATTCAGATGCCGTACAAGGGCTACTACACGCAGGAGCAGATGCGCGAACTGGTGAAGTTGGGCGCTGAGTATCACGTCGACATCGTGCCGGAGATAGAGATGCCGGGACACGAGGTGGCTGCCATCAGCGTGTTCCCCGAACTCACTTGCCACCAGCGCCAGGTGCCGGTGCGCACAACCTGCGGCGTGTCTAACGAACTGCTCTGCCCGGGCAACGACTTCACATACGAGTTCCTCGGCAATGTGTTCAAGGAGATTACCGACATCTTCCCGTCTAAGTATATCCATCTCGGCGGCGACGAGGCTGGCAACCCAGCGCTCGACTGCTGGACCGACTGCCCGAAGTGTCAGGCGCTGAAGCAGAAGCTCGGCATCAAGACCACCGACCGCTCGGAGAACTGGCATCTGCAGGGCTATCTGTTCGACCGCATGATAGAACTGCTGCGCGACAAGTACGGCAAGACGCCGATGTTCTGGTACGAGTCTGACTTCAAGGAGATTCAGCCCGGCTGCGTAACCTTCGCTTGGCGCAGCGGACAGACGCAGGAGGCACTCGACGCTGCCGTGCGCAACAATGCTCGCATTATGCTCTGCCCCGGCGAGCACTGCTACTTCGACTATCCGATGGCGAAGGGCGATATGCCGGAGGTGAACTGGGGCATGCCCGCTACAACGCTGAAGGATGCCTACTCGCTCGACCCGGCGTGGGGCATGAACGAGCAGTTTGAGGAGTACAACCTCTTCGGCGTGGCTGGCACACTATGGAGCGAGTGCATACCGACCGTAGAGCGCATCTACTATCAGGCTTATCCGCGTGCTATCGCTCTCGCAGAAGCTGGCTGGACAAAGCAGCAGAACCGCTCGTGGGAGGGATTCCTCACCCGTCTGAAGCCGACAATGAAGGACATGATGCGCCGTGGCATCACCTGCTCGCTCGAAGTGAACGGCGAGAAGTAATATCGCATATAATACGACTTCAAATTGAATCTATACAACGCAACTTTGGGCTTGCATCTTTCATGCAAGCCCAAAGTTGTTTTTTACACATAGTAGTGGATGTGCTGTTCAATAATAACCACCCACATATACATAACATTTTACAAAAACACATAAATAATAAATAAATAGCACGCTATTCTTGTATTTCTCACAACAAAATCGTATTTTTGCAGTAAATCAAAACAATAGAAATATGGCACAATTCATCAATCCTTTCTCAGATTGGGGATTTAAACATATCTTTGGTCGTGAGATTTCTAAAGACTTGCTGATTTGCTTCTTGAACGACCTGTTTGCCGGCGAGTTTGTAATTAAGTCGCTGGCGTTCGGCAACAAAGAACAAATCGGACTGTCGAAAGATTCAAGAGAGGTGATATTCGATATCTATTGCACGACGGACGAGGGCAAAGAGATTATCGTGGAAATGCAAAACCGAGGACAAGAACACTTCATTGACCGGGCTTTGTATTACACCTCACGCGTGATAGTGAACCAAGGCATAAAAGGAGAATGGGACTATGACATACGACCCGTCTACACAATATGCTTCATGAACTTCATCGACCCGTTGCTACCATTTGGCAAGTTCAGAACGGACATGATACTCGCCGATAGAGACAACGGTAAGATGGTGTCCGACAAGATACGCATGGTGTATCTGATGCTGCCGTTCTTCGAGAAAACAGAGACGGAGTGTGAAACCGATTTTGAACGCTGGATATTTGTTTTAAAGAATATGAATACATTTGAAAGAATGCCATTCCTGGCTAAAAACGCTGTGTTTAAAAAGTTGGCTGAGATTTCTGACCTTAGAACTCTCAGCAAAAAAGACATGGACAAATACGAGGATAGCATCAGAATCATGCGCGACGCCTACGCCACTTACAAATACGCTATAAAGACCGGATTGGAAGACGGACGAAAGCAGGGATTAGAAGAAGGAATGGCGCAGGGAATAGAGAAAGGAATGGCGCAGGGAATAGAGAAAGGAATGGCGCAGGGAATAGAGAAAGGAATGGCGCAGGGAATAGAGAAAGGAAAAGCAGAGGCAGAACACCTAAAGAACATTGAGTTTGCAAAACTCATGCTAAGCGACGGCGACTCTACTGAGAAGATACAAAGATACACGGGACTTACGGCAGAAGAAATTAACGAAATTGCGCAAAGCCTACATTAATAAGGAGTCGCTATTGCGCAAGGTAGTGTAAACTGAACTGTGTTACGCACAAAAACCTGCATAAGTAAAAATAAGAAATCCGCAATGCTGAAAAACAAGCATTGCGGATTTTTTTGTTATAGTATCTGAAGCACCTCCTTGAGGTCCTCAATCTTTTTGAGTTCGTCCATGATGACACTCACTTCGCTGCGGTCGTGAACGCGAATCTCGATGGTGCCGTCGAAGATGCCCTCCTCACTCGAGATAGTGATGCGGTGCATATTGACGTCGAGCTTGTCGGAGATAACCTCCGAGATGTCGTGCAGCATGCCCTTGCGGTCGATGCCGCGCAACTCTATCGTCGCATCGAAGAACATCACCTTGTGCATATCCCACTTTGCGTCGAGGATACGATTGCCGAAGCTCGCCTTCAGTCGCGAAGCCACATCGCAGTCGCGGCGGTGAATCTCTATGCGGTTCTTGTTGTCGATGTATCCCATAATGTCGTCGCCGGGGATGGCGTGGCAGCAGGTCGGGAAGATGTATTGCGAGATGTTCTCCTCGTTGATGATCACCGGCTTCTTCTTATTAAAGCCCTCGCCCACTATGAATAGATTCGACTTCTTATCGTCCTTGCTGTTGTCCTTCTTAAGGAATGGCACAAACTTGCGCCATCCGCCCTGCTCTGCCTTGCGCTCGCGCAGCTCGTCGAGGTCTTTGTCACCGAGCAGGACGGAGCGTTTGCCAAGCATAAGGAACAGATCCTCGTGCTTCTTTGCCTCGTGCAGTTCGCAGAGTTTATTGAGCACCTGCGTAGTCATCTCCAGTTCGTTCTTGCGCAACCAGTCATCGAGTATCTGCTCGCCTCGCTTCTGCAGTTCGCGGTTGTCGCGGCGCAGTATCGCCATAATCTTCTGCTTCGCCTTCGCCGTGAAAACGAAGTTTATCCACGAAGCCTGCACGTGCTGCGACTTCGACGAGAGTATCTCCACCTGGTCGCCGCTCTGCAACTTGTGGCTCAGCGGCACCAGTTTGTGGTTCACCTTAGCGCCGATACAGTGCGAACCGAGGAACGTGTGTATCTGGAAAGCGAAGTCGAGCGCCGTACATTGCGCCGGCATAGTCTTGATTTCGCCCTTCGGTGTGAACACGAATATCTCGCTTGCAAAGAGGTTGAGCTTGATGGTATCGAGGAAGTCCATTGCGTCGGGCTGCGGGTCGTCGAGAATCTCCTTGATAGTAGACAGCCAGTTGTTGAGTTCCGAATCTTCATCAACGGTCTCTACGCTCGACTCCAGTCCCTTCTCCTTGTACTTCCAGTGAGCGGCAAAGCCCTGCTCAGCCACTTCGTCCATATGGTCGGAACGTATCTGCACCTCTATCCACTTGCCCTGCTTCGACATCAGCGTCACGTGCAAAGCCTGATAGCCGTTTGCCTTCGGGTGGTTCACCCAGTCGCGCAGACGGTCGGGGTGCGACTTGTATATGCGGTTGATTGCGACGTAAATCTTGAAGCACTCGTTAATTTCCTCTGAGCGTTCCTTCGGCGTATAGATGATGCGCACAGCAAGAATGTCGTAGATTTCGTCGAACGTGACGTGCTTGTTCTGCATCTTGTTCCAAATGGAATAAGGACTCTTCACGCGCGCCTTCAGTTCGTACTTTATGCCCATCTTGTCGAGAGCTTCACGTATAGGAGCAGTGAAGTTCTCGAAAAGCATGTCGCGCTGCGCCTGCGTGTCGGCAAGTTTTCCCTTGATATAGTCGTACTCTTCGGGATGCTCGTAGCGGAACGAGAGGTCTTCGAGTTCAGTTTTTATCTTGTTCAAACCCAAGCGGTTTGCGAGTGGTGCGTAGATGTAGAGCGTCTCACCGGCAATCTTATACTGCTTATTAGCTGGCTGCGACTGCAGAGTGCGCATGTTGTGCAGACGGTCACAAATCTTGATGAGTATGACACGGATATCATCGCTCATCGTGAGCAGCAACTTCTTGAAGTTTTCTGCCTGCGCCGACGCCTTGTCGCCGAAGATACCACCAGAAATCTTGGTCAGTCCGTCAACAATCTGCGCAATCTTCTCGCCGAAGATATTCGTGATATCCTCAACGGTATAGTCGGTATCCTCGACAACATCGTGCAGGAGTGCGGCGCAGATGCTCGTCGACCCGAGTCCCATCTCCTCCACCGCGATGCGTGCCACCGCAATAGGGTGCATGATGTATGGTTCGCCCGACAATCGGCGCACACCTTTGTGTGCCTGTCGTGCGAAGTTGAACGCCTTGGTTATAATATCAACCTTCTTTCGGTGACGCGATGCCACATATATATCGAGTACTTCCTTGAAGGCTTGTTCTATCATTTGGTCATCAGCAGACTCTCGCTGCTTGTCTTTCAGATTCTGGTCGTCCATGATTCAGGTCTCCTATATATTAATAAGGTATATGTGTATGCGGCAGGGTGCAGAGATTCGCACCAATCTTACTTGATGCGAATCTTCTTGCCTGCACGTATGTTGCTTCCGCTAATCTTGTTAAGCTTTTTCAGTTTTCTAACGGTGGTGCCGTTGCGGCGTGCTATCTCAGAGAGCGTGTCGCCCTGGCGAATCGTTACGTTCTTGCTGCGTTCGCGGCGCGACTTTTTGCGCGACGCCTTGCTGTGTCTGCCGCTTCTGCTTGAAGAGTGGCGCGATACTACCGGAGCGTCTGTGTTTACAGCCACTTCCAGGCGCTTTGTGAGCAGTTCGTCGGGTTTGTAAGCGTAGATAGAGTCTTCGTTGTCGATGAAGTTGCCCACCATAGCCAGCGGCAAGCGAATTGCAGACGGCTTTGTGCTGCCGTTCACAACGCAACGGCGATACTGCGGGTTGAGCTGCTTTATCTGGTCAACATCCATACCGAGCACCTGAGCCACCTGCTCGAAGTGTACGTCGCGGTTTACGACCACGGTGTCGGTCTTTACGGGCAGGTCTGCACGCATCGGACAGATATTGTGCTCGCAATAGTAGTTCATTATATAGTTGGCGGCGATGAACGCCGGCACGTAGCCACGTGTTTCTTTCGGCAGATAAGGATAAATGCGCCAGTAGTCTTTCTCGCCGTTTGAGCGGTGGATGGCGCGGTTGATGGCCTCCGGACCGCAGTTGTAGGCTGCGATAACGAGGTTCCAATCGCCGAAGATCTTATAGAGATCGCGCAGATAGTGGGCTGCTGCGTACGAAGCGCGAACAGGGTCGCGACGTTCGTCAACAAGCGAGTTCACTTCGAGTCCGTACTTCTTGCCGGTGGTGAGCATGAACTGCCAAAGACCGGTGGCGCCGACGCGCGAAACGGCGTTAGGATTGAGCGCCGACTCAATGACCGGCAGATACTTCAATTCGAGAGGCAAGCCATACGACTCGAGAGCCTCCTCGAAGATAGGCATATAGAAGTTCTGTGCGCCGAGCATCACACTCACAGAGCGACGCAGACGTCCGCTGTAGCGGTCGATGAACTTCTGAACGACGTCGTTGTAGGGCAACTCGATGATGGTCGGGATGCGGCTCAGACGCTCTTTGTACACTTCTGCGCTGTAAACCGGATTCACATCAGGCATGTTGCAGTCGAAGCTCATGTGGAGATAAGTCTTGCTGTTGTAGTTGTTGAGCAGACTGTCATAATCGTGAGTAAGCGCCTCAGGCAGGTCGATCACTTCCTGCTTGCCCTGGGCGTCGGTTACTATTATTTCGTCGTCATTATTCTCGCTCTGCGCGAGAGCCTGACTTGCAAAGCCGAAAAACGCTGCGGCTATAATTATCAATGATTTCTTCATAATCTTTTGTTTGTCTTTAGAAATTCAGGCTGCAACTCAATCCCAAGCTGTTAGCCTTGAAGGGGTTCCGTTGGCGGTTGTCGTTGATGATGGTCGGCTCCAGCTTAAGGCTCAAATCCTTCGAGATATCGAACTCTGAGAGCGACGCGTCGACGTATGCGTCAACGATTGAGAGTGCGTAGACACCCACCAGGCAGAAGAAGCTAAGGTCGCGCCAGCGGCGGAACTTGTCTTTGCGCTTCTTGAAGAGCGTCTGATAGCGTTGTATGTTCGACTCGTCGATTTTCGCTCCGAGATGCAGGAACTGGTTATAGCTCTGCGTATTCGGGTCGTCGTCCATCAAGTCGAGATAAGCCTGCGAGTAGTCGGTGTACATCTGATTGTTCCAACGCATGGCGTAGATGCAACCCACGAATCCGCCATACACAATCGGCAACTTCCAATACTTGCGGTTATAGATCTGTCCGGCGCCGGGCAAAACGATGGCGAGCCACATGGCACGCTTCGGATTGGGGCGCCATGTGCTCCAGTCGCGCTTCACCTTGTAAACGCTGTCTGCCTTTATAGGCGAGAGTGCGTTGTCGGCTACGCTGTCTGCCTTTATAGATGTGAACGAAACATCCATACTATCAGCTGCGGTCTGCGCTTTTGCCGTTGTAGCGGACAAGAACAGAATCGCAGCAAGCGCCAATGTCTTTAATATATATGTAATGTTCTGTTTCACTATTGTTTCTTGTTTATGTTTTGTCTGCAAGCTGTTGCAGGTTCTTACTTCATCTTGTCGAACACAGCCATGATATGCTCCAGCTCTTCTTCGTTTGCGAAAGGTATTGTTATCTTTCCCTTGCCTTTGGGCGAGCATGTGAGCTGCACCTTTGTCTGCAGGAACTCCGAGAGGTGGCTGCGCAGGGCATTGTACTCCTCTGGGAGCTTTGCCTTTGCCACAATCTTCTTTGTTCCGCTGTTGACGTCTTCGCCGTTCTTGAGCATCTGCGCCATTTCCTCAACCTTGCGCACGGAGTAGCCGTTCTTGAGCACTTCGTTGAAGAGTTTTATCTGCAGCGAGGGCGAGTCGATAGCGAGCAGAGCGCGAGCGTGTCCCATGTCTATCTCCTTTTTCTGCAGGGCTATCTGCACCTGAGCCGGCAGACGCAGCAGACGGAGATAGTTGGCTATGGCTGTGCGACTCTTTCCTACGCGCTCCGACACCTTCTCCTGCGTCATGCCGTCGGCGTCGAGCAGGTGTTCGTATGCGAGCGCAATCTCAATGGCGTTGAGGTCTTCGCGCTGAATGTTTTCGACAAGCGCCATCTCCATGATATTCTCGTCGGCAATGGTGCGTATGTATGCGGGAATGGCTGTGAGACCAGCCATCTGCGAGGCGCGCCAGCGGCGTTCGCCCGCAATGATTTGGAAGCGTTCGTCGCTTATCTGTCTGAGCGTGATGGGCTGAATAATGCCAATCTCACTGATGCTGTTTGCCAGTTCCTGCAGCGCATCGGGGTCGAAGTCGCGTCGGGGCTGGTTAGGGTTAGCCTCTATCTGGTTGAGCGGTATTTCGTTTATGGTTGATGTACCCTGCGTACGCACTCCTCCGGTGTCGATGAGCGCATCGAGTCCACGTCCGCCTTCAATCTCGTCGAGTCCGCGTCCGAGCACGCTTCGGTTATATTTCTTGTGTACTGCCATCGTCTTGTTTGTTTACTCTTTTTTCGTTCTTGTTGATAATCTCCTTGGCGAGTGCCAAGTGGTTTTTCGACCCAGCCGAGTCAGCGTCGTAAAGAATCACGGGGAGTCCGTGGCTGGGACTCTCGCTGAGCTTCACGTTGCGTTGTATGACAGTCTTGAACACAAGTTCCTGGAAGTGGCGCTTCACCTCATCGTATATCTGGTTGGCGAGTCGCAGGCGGCTATCGTACATGGTGAGCAGGAAGCCTTCTATCTCCAATGCCGGATTTAGCTTGCTCTTTATTATCTTGATGGTGTTGAGGAGTTTCGTGATGCCTTCGAGCGCAAAGTATTCGCACTGCACGGGTATCACCACCGAGTCGGCAGCGGTGAGCGCGTTCACGGTGATGAGTCCGAGCGACGGACTACAGTCGATGAGTATGTAGTCGTAGTCGTCGCGTATCTGGTCGAGCATGTTCTTTATTACGCGCTCGCGGTTCTTCAGGTTGAGCATCTCTATCTCTGCTCCCACGAGGTCGATATGGCTGGGAATGACATCGAGTCCGTTGATGTCGGTGGTGTAGACTGCGTCGTGCACGTCGGCGTGGTCGATGATGCACTCATAGAGCGAGCAGTCAATCTCCTTGATGTCTACGCCCAGTCCGCTCGACGCGTTCGCCTGCGGGTCTGCATCCACCACGAGCACCGTTTTCTCGAATGTAGCGAGCGATGCTGCCAAGTTTATCGTTGTTGTCGTCTTGCCTACGCCACCTTTTTGGTTGGCCAATGCTATTATCTTTCCCATTTGAAGTCAAAATTATTTGGCAAAGGTACATATTTTATATGAGAATAGGCTCGTTTAAACCTTTTTTCGTACATTTGCAGTTGAAATAAAACTAAAATTATGAATACTAAAAAGCCATTAATACTTATTTCGAACGACGACGGCTACCATGCCAAGGGTATAAACTCGCTTATTGACATGCTGCGCGACATTGCCGACATCATAGTCTGTGCTCCCGAATCGGCTCGTTCGGGCTTCGCTACGGCGTTCTCTGCCACGGTTCCGCTGCGCTTGAAGCTGCGCCGCGACGAGGAGGGCATGCAGATGTGGTCGTGCAACGGCACGCCGGTCGACTGCATTAAGCTGGCGCTGCAGGAGTTGTGCGTTGATCGTCTGCCAGACATGATTCTGGGCGGCATCAACCACGGCGACAACGCCTCGGTGAACGTTCACTACAGCGGCACGATGGGCGTAACCATCGAGGGCTGTATGAAGTACATACCGTCTATCGGCTTCTCGCTCTGCGACTTCGCGTCGGATGCCGACTTCGAGCCGCTGCGCCCATACGTGCGCCAGATTGTGCAGAAGGTGCTCGCCGAGGGTCTGCCCAAGGGCGTGTGCCTGAACGTGAACTTCCCGAAGCTAAAGGAGTTCAAGGGCGTGAAGATGTGCCGTATGGCTATGGGCACGTGGTACAACGAGTGTGCAAAGATGCGCCACCCGCACGGCTACGACTACTACTGGATGACAGGCGCCTACCGCAACGACGAGCCGGAGCAGGAAGACACCGACAACTGGGCGCTCACGCACGGATATGTCTCTATCACGCCGACGCGCATCGACGTTACGGACTACGACTTGCTGCGAAGTTGGAAGGAAGAGTTTTGAGCCCCTCCCAACCCTCCCCATCGGGGAGGGCTTAGTTAGCAAAGGCTTAGAAAACTTAGAAAGACTTAGAAGACTTAGAAAGGCTTAAAAAGGCTTAGAAAGGCTTAAAAAGGCTTAGAAAGGCTTAGAAAGGCTTAGAAAGGCTTAGAAAGGCTTAGTTAGGCTTAAACGTCACTTATAAAGAACATGAAATACTACTTAATAGTTGGCGAGGCATCGGGCGACCTGCACGCCTCGCATCTTATGACGGCTCTGCTCAAAGAAGACCCTAAAGCTGAGTTTCGTTTCTTCGGCGGCGACATGATGTCGGCAGTCGGAGGCACACGCGTGCGCCACTACCGCGAACTGGCGTACATGGGCATCATCGCCGTATTGCTCCACCTGCGCACTATTCTGCGCAACATGGCGTTCTGCAAGCGCGACATCGTGGAGTGGCAGCCCGACGCCGTGATTCTTGTCGACTATCCGGGCTTCAACCTCAAGATTGCGAAGTACGTACACGAGCATACCAAGATACCGGTCTACTACTATATCTCGCCGAAGATATGGGCGTGGAAGGAGTATCGCATCAAGGAGATAAAGCGCAACGTCGACGAGCTGTTCTCGATACTGCCGTTCGAGGTGCCGTTCTTCGAGCAGAAGCACCACTACCCTATTCATTACGTGGGCAATCCGACGGCTGAGGAGGTGCGCCAGTTCCGCGCAGCGTACAACGTATCGGACGAGGAGTTCCGTCGTGAGCATGGGCTCGACGAGCGTCCCATAATAGCGCTGCTCGCCGGAAGCCGCAAGCAGGAGATTGCGGGCAACCTACCGCAGATGATTGCTGCGGCGCGCAGATTCGGTGGCTATCAGTTAGTGCTTGCTGCGGCGCCGGGCATCGACGCCGAGTTCTACGACGCATTCATCGGCGGAAGCGGCATGCACGTGGTGCGCGGCGAGACCTACGCTCTGCTCTCACATGCCGACACGGCGCTCGTGACGAGCGGCACGGCGACGCTCGAGACGGCGCTCTTCCGCGTGCCGCAAGTGGTATGCTACAATACGGCGCTGCCTAAGCTGGTGGGTTTCTTGCGACGTCTCGTGCTGAAGGTAAAGTATGTGTCGCTGGTGAACCTCATCGCCGACCGCGAGGTGGTGCCGGAGCTGGTGGCCAACACGTTCTCGGAGGCAAACATCGCCGAACAGCTCAAGCGTCTGCTACCCGACGGCGCAG
>ERZ1504835.315-NODE-315-length-12090-cov-4.743664_pt1 | contig 12090 bp, 10 predicted proteins | sample MGYA00572106_ERZ1504835 | MGnify/ENA primary metagenome ERZ1504835 (study PRJEB39906, sample SAMEA3182106) | gut metagenome | biome: human; feature: gut; material: Stool; isolation source: human stools | place: Canada | collected 2013-02-26 ...
ACCGCACTCTCGTATTGGCATTTAGTCTGTTCTGTGTCATTTGCTTTCAGATATGACCTTGCCTTTATAACATCTGTAACACCAGGCATTACCGAAGGCTGCTTGGTGGACTGTTGAGGTACATTTATAGAAGAAGGCAAGGAAACGTTCTCTTGCATGTTAGTCTCCTTGCCTTTGTCGTTGCTGAATATGTCTTTTATCTTCTTGAATAGTCCCATGCGTATTTTCTTTTGAGTGCAAAGGTAATGCAAAACGCTGATAATCAAGACTGATTGTTTCATAAAGTGAATTGCCGTTTGTAAAGTTTAAGAACAAGACAGATATATCAAAAGATATATAAGTACTTGCCGATAAATGATAATTTACCGTGGCTTGACCGTTCATTAATAGGGGTAAAAGCTCGTCGCGCTGCTTAGTAAGGGTTACTGTCTCATTTTGTCTTTTATGTATCATTTGATGAATGGCATTGGCAATATTGGCATATTTGTCAATTGTAGCATTAGAAAAGGGAAAAAATAGATTTTTCAATGTCGCATGAGTTATTAGTGGCTGAGATGAGCCCCCTTTATTTTTTGATAAGTCGTACAAACTTAATGAATAATATACAAATGGAAGCCAGTTTATATTTAGAGGACAAACTGCAATTGCATTATCACTAACCCAGCATGGAACTTTACTATAATGTATACTTCCACAATTTGCTCCAACTCTACCAATTATAACACATGGCGAATAATTGGCTTCTGCAATCATTTTAACGACTCCATTACCACCATAAGCAGGAATTTTACCATTTGTCTGTGGTATTGTTTGACCATTGCCTATCCCAAATAAGCTCATATAATTAACAACATCCCATCCTTGCGGTATCTCACGCTTCAATTTTTCGTTATAAACCATAGCCCCACCACTTGATTTATAAGGCTTACCCTCCTCATTCGGGAAGTCAAACTGCACAAACCAATAGTCGTAGAGCTGTTTTGCCATAGCCTCTAAATTATCATTTATCGGCATCGTTTCTTTCTTCCCTTATATTATATAGAGACCAATACAAGTTTTATGACATGAAAGAAACAATTATACAAACCGTTTTAGACGGCATGCGAGCGGTTTTAACAGAAAATCAGTTGGATATGCTGACAGATGTGACCCGAAAGGCACTGTCAGAGTGTGAGATTACGCCAAAGGCAACAGAGGAAGAACAGCGCAACAAGGAAAACGTTGAACTTCTTGGGGCTTTTATATCCTCAAAGAAAGTGGAGGGCTGTTCTGACAAGACAATCCACTATTATAAGTCTTCCATTGAGAAGCTGATAGCGACTGTGAAGAAGAATGTGTGCGACATTGCCACTAATGACATTCGTTGCTATCTCGCTGAGCAACAGGAACAACGAGGACTTAGCAAGGTTACGATTGACAACTTGCGTCGTATTTATTCAAGTTTTTTCTCTTGGCTTGAAGATGAGGATTATATCACCAAAAGTCCAGTCCGCAGAATCCATAAGGTGCGCACGGATGCTTTGGTGAAAGAGGTACTGACTGATGAGAATATCGAAGTGTTACGTGACAGTTGCCAAGAATTGCGTGACATTGCCATGATAGATCTGCTGCTTAGTACTGGTATGCGTGTAGGGGAGTTGGTGAAAATCAATCGTGAAGACATTGACTTCCAAGAACGCCAGTGTATAGTGTTTGGCAAGGGCAACAAAGAGCGTGAGGTTTATTTCAACGCAAGGACAAAAATCCACCTCAAAAAGTATTTGGAGCAACGCACAGACACTAATCCTGCCTTGTTTGTAAGTCTGCATGAACCACATACACGCCTAACCATTAGTGGCGTAGAAGTCCGTTTGCGTCAGCTTGGAAAGCGTGTAAACCTCAACAAGGTTCACCCTCACAAATTCCGTAGGACATTAGCAACAATGGCTATTGACAAGGGTATGCCAATAGAGCAAGTGCAGAAGATGTTGGGACATGTAAAAATTGACACCACGCTGCATTATGCTATGGTAAATCAGACAAATGTCAAGATAGCACACCGTAAATTCCTTAATTAAGGTTTACAAATTAGTTATTCTGCTTGATTTTAAGTACCTTTGCATCACAAAATGTAAGAAGTATATGAAATTAGCAGATATTATTGACACATTTATAACGGGAGATTGGGGCGAAGAATCTCCTACGCAAGATACCCCTAATGCAGCATATTGTGTTAGGGGCGCAGACATAGTGCCTATAACCAACCACAATTTTACAGACATACCTCAACGATATGTTTGTGACCGCACAAAAGAAACAAAACTTCTGGCAGCAGGTGATTTGGTGATTGAAAAATCGGGAGGTAGTCCTACACAATCTACAGGACGCATTGTATATGTGTCGGAAGATTTGATAAAAGCCAAAGGTAATGTTGTCTGTTCTAACTTTTGTACAGCATTTCGTGTAAAGGCTGGTTGGAATCCTTTGTATGTGTATTACTTTTGGCAGAATGTATATAATCATGGTGCATTTTTCAATTTCGAGGGGAAGACTTCAGGCATCAAGAACTTACAGCTTGACAATGCTCTGTCTGCCATTGATATTGAATATCTACCCCTCGAAAAACAAAACCAAATTGTTGCCTCTTTAGCCTCTATTGATGAGAAAATCAAAGTCAATCGTCAGATAAATGATAATTTACCGTGGCTTGACCGTTCATTAATAGGGGTAAAAGCTCGTCGCGCTGCTTAGTAAGGGTTACTGTCTCATTTTGTCTTTTATGTATCATTTGATGAATGGCATTGGCAATATTGGCATATTTGTCAATTGTAGCATTAGAAAAGGGAAAAAATAGATTTTTCAATGTCGCATGAGTTATTAGTGGCTGAGATGAGCCCCCTTTATTTTTTGATAAGTCGTACAAACTTAATGAATAATATACAAATGGAAGCCAGTTTATATTTAGAGGACAAACTGCAATTGCATTATCACTAACCCAGCATGGAACTTTACTATAATGTATACTTCCACAATTTGCTCCAACTCTACCAATTATAACACATGGCGAATAATTGGCTTCTGCAATCATTTTAACGACTCCATTACCACCATAAGCAGGAATTTTACCATTTGTCTGTGGTATTGTTTGACCATTGCCTATCCCAAATAAGCTCATATAATTAACAACATCCCATCCTTGCGGTATCTCACGCTTCAATTTTTCGTTATAAACCATAGCCCCACCACTTGATTTATAAGGCTTACCCTCCTCATTCGGGAAGTCAAACTGCACAAACCAATAGTCGTAGAGCTGTTTTGCCATAGCCTCTAAATTATCATTTATCTGACGATTGATGGCTATCTTGTTATCAATGTCCGTTAAAATGCGCCCAATCCTTTTCTGAATATCAAGAGACGGAATCCACACTGTACATTCTTTAATCTTGTCAGGAGAGGTGTGGCGTATTTTTGTTTGCTGAGCAGCGGCACTAAGCTGCTGTTTAACGCAAGCTGACGAGATTAGGTAGAAAGCAAAGTCTTTATCCAATAAGCTCTCGTTGCAGTCAATTTTTGCAATATCTTGACTTTGGATATATTTTCCACTTTCGGGTATTCTTGCAGTAGAACCAAGCAATCCGATTGCCTGTTCTGTCAAAGGCGTAATAATGTCTCCCTTTTCAAGTAGAAACTCCTCTTTGAAACCACCTGTATAGTAGATGTTATCTTTTGATTGATTCTCTTTGAAGCAATTATTTCGATAGTCAAAATTTCCACAAGTAAGACGTACATAGTTTCCTTGGGTGGCATAAAATTCGCCACCCAAGCTTGCACCTCTTGTAACTTGTACTAAATCTCCAATTTTATATTTCTTCAATTCCATTTATATCCGTACTAAAAATTAGTCAAAAATTACATTCTTCCAACATTGGTAGCAATTCTTCATACCTCTTATTCTCAAAGTCATTGAAACGTTGAGTACATATATACCGTGCATCAAAGACTTCATATTCATTACCAAATTCAGAGTGACAATCACTATACCATAGAATTATCTTATCCTTTCTTGGAAGTTCGTTGATTTCTAACTCTATTGAGTTACCAATGTAATCTTCCAAACATCCATTTGGAAAGAATATTTCGTCATAATCTCTGGATTGATGCAGAACTGATAATTGGTCGAAGAATGTGAATCCTTTTGGCAAATCATCGCAAAGATTTATCTGTTTCGACTCTGTGTTTATGCGCTTAATCACATTCTTACAGACAGTATCTATGATTTCATCAATAAGAGGATAGCAATCATTTTCAATTTGAGAGATAAACTTAACTGCCTTTTCCAACTGCTCTTTTAGATATTCTATTTCAGTCATTGATTTATCCTTTATCCAGCAATCCCCTCACTTCTTTATCGAAATCTGAGTCAATGCGTTGTGTTTTATTAAAAATGTCATATTCTTCTTCCGCTTTCTTCTTGGCTTGCGCTGCCGATATTTTTCCTTTGTCAGGCAATATCTGGTATTTGCGGAATGTCAAGAACTCATTGACACTTGCCGAGAACTGCGACATGTTGAACGTGTTTTCACGCTCTATGAGGTCTTCGATATAGTCAAAGAAGCCTGTTACAGCACGCTCCAGTTGTCGGATTTCTTTCTCTTGTAGATAGTTCTTGGCTATGCTAACATCTGATTTCAGAACACGTCCATCTGGGGCATTTTTCCAAGTGGTCAATCCCATGTGGTCTTTCGTATGGTCTGCTTTTGAATAGATAATCTCCGCAGCAGTCTGTCCTGTAATGGCATAGTGGAAGCGGTTTTGTATCATAGCATAGAAATCTCTTGTAGTCGGAGAGTTCTTGTCATAGTCGGTGCTGCACTCTGCATATATGTCCGTAATCTGTTGCCAAATGCGACGTTCACTTGTACGGATAGAGCGGATGCGTTCAAGCAATTCACGGAAGTAATCCTTGCCAAACACAGCATTACCTTGCTTCAACCGTTCATCGTCCATTGCAAAGCCCTTTTTGATATACTCATTGAGTATCTTTGTAGCCCATTGACGAAAACGAGTGGCTTTTAGTGAAGATACACGATATCCTACGGCAATAATGGCATCAAGAGAATAATATGTCGTTGTGTAGTTCTTGCCATCAGCGGCAGTTGTTTCCATTTTGGAAATAACTGAATCCGCAACAAGTTCACCCTCTTCAAAGATATTCTTCAAGTGCTTGCTAATAGCAGGAATACCAACGCCAAAGAGTTGAGCCATAGCCTTTTGTGTACACCAAAGCGTTTCACCCTTGATGACCACTTGCACCTTGCCGTCAGCATCTGGCATATTGTAAAGCAGGAATTGTATCTCGTTACTCATTGCTGTTCTCCTTTCCTACATTTTCATTGAAACCGATACATTCTAATTGCTTCAGAATCTCTTCTTCTAAACGGTGACTCTCTCTGAATTGCTGTCTTAGCGTGGTCTTGAAGTTATCCATACGACGGTTGAACTCATCCTCCGTAATATCCACATAGTCAATCTTGATGTCGAAATACTGACCAGCGGAGAAACTGTAGCCCTTCTCCTTTATCTCATCAAAAGTTGGAGTGACAGAGAAGTCTTCAACCACATCCTTGTTGCGGAAGGTATTGACAATCTGTTGTATCTCCTCTGTGCGCAACTTTGTCTTTTGGTTGCCATTCTCTTTGATGGTCTCGCCAAGTTTGCTTGCGTCAATGAGAACAGGCTTATCCACTCCCGATTTGTCAATGAACACCACACTTACATTGGTGCCAGTGTTTGCAAAGATATTGCTTGGCATACTTACCACACCACGCAGAATGGATTTCTCACCATCTACCAAATGCTTACGTATCTTGAAAGCGATGCCACTTTTAGCCGTGATAAAACCTGTAGGCACGACAATAGCCGCCTTACCATCTTCTTTCAGACTGTAAAGTAAGTGTTGGAAGAAGCACAGATAGATTTCCATGCCTTTCTTGTTTTTGGAAGGGATGTTTGGAATGCCAGCAAAGAAACGCCCCTTGTAACTATCGGTCTTCAAATCGCTATGATAGTCGGAGAAGTCCAACTTGAAAGGTGGATTGCTGACAATATAGTCGAACTTACGCAACGAGCCATCCTCATTCTTGTGGAATGGATGCTTTAGCGTGTTACCCTGTATTACATGGGTCAGAGAATGGCTCATGCTGTTAAGGATAAGGTTCAACATCATCATTGTTGATGACTTATCGCTGATGTCCTGTGTATAGACCGTACAGTTCTGCTCACCGATGGCATGAGCCAAGGCGATAACAAGTGTTCCTGTACCTGCCGATGGGTCATAGCAAGTCACGCTCCTTACATCTTCCGACGGATCAACAAGCAGTTGAGCCATGATAGCAGCAATAGCGTGAGGCGTGTAGTATTCGGCATAGTTGCCACCACCATTGGCATTGTAATCCTTTATAAGGTATTCAAATATCGTGGAGAAGAAATCATAGCCAGCTTCAAAGGCATTCTCAAACGAGAAACTTGCCACATCACCAATCAGCGAACGGCAAAAGGCATTCTTCTTGTTCGTTCCACCAGAAACCACATCAGATATAGGCTTCATAATGGAAACTCTGGTCTCGTCCTCATTGAGGATATAGAAGATGTCTGAGTTTTCGCTTGCTATACTCTCCAATGTAGAATCGAACAGCTCGGCAAACTTATCCTCGTTCTGTCGCTTGGCAAGAAACGGAATAAGATGTTCCTTTTTTAAGATGATTGTGTCGAGCATAGAATCGCACATCTCCTCATAATCATCTTCCGACATGGCATCAAGAGCTGCAAAGAAATCCTCGGCATTAGCCAGTTCTGGATTTTCTTTTTTAGCCTCATAGATAAACTTGTCATTAAGGAACTTGTAGAGGAAAATCTCCACAATAACCACATATTCGTTACCGCTACCAGCGAGTCCGTTCTCTGTGGTAGTCTTTTTCAAGTCATCAATCAGCGCATAGGTCTGATTTTTAATTTCTTCTATATTTTTCATTCGTTTGTTATCTTGTTATTTGATATTCTCTGTTTATTATCTCACTCACATACTTGCGCACCTCACGGTCGGTCTTTACCGCTTCTTCCTTGAAATGGCGTGTGACGTAAGTAAGGATGTTCTTCTTGAAATACTCTGGAACTTCCAAGATGGATTGGTTATGGAAATACACATCGTCCACATCTTCCTTGATGGCAAGCAGAATGATGGTCATTTTCTCCTTTTCCTCCGTCCATGCGTAGTTGCGTGGCGTAACCTTGCGTTCGGTTTCTTCCTTGTCCTTCTCTTTCAGTCGTTTCTCCACACGCACAAACTTGGTATCACCATTGTACTTGATAGCTTCCAAAGCGTCACGTTCATTCAGTTTCTTGATGCGACGCAGAATGTCATTCACGTTCTGTACCTTTTTGTGCATATTAAACTCCTCCTGTGACTCCATTTCCTTTTTACGGAACAGGTGCAGGAACTCTTCCAAGATAGAGCGATATTCTGGGTCATCGGTATCAACACACGCTTTCAGTTGTTGTCTGGCGTGTTCCACGCTCTGCTTGTATTGTTCCTGTATCTCCAACTCACCTTCGCCACGCTTTTCAAAAGAAAACTCAATGTTTTCCAATGCTATATTGAGCAGTTGCTTTGCATTGGCGTTCTCGTCGGAATTGTCTATGAAGCCCAATAGGTCAAGACGGTTCTTCGCTGCCTTTATCAAGTTGTGAATATCGCTGATTTCCACAACCTCGTCAGCGTTAGAACCTTGCGAAGTAAGCATGTTCTGCAAACTCCGCATATCTTCAAGAGAGTTGAGGACTGTGCGGACAACATTTCTGTCATCTTCCAAATTGAGTTGGCGAGAGAAGATTTCGGGATTGCCCAGTTCATAGTTGTCAAGCACTTTCTTGGCTTCATCAACCCTTTTCTTGGCTTCGTCCATTGACACCAACAAGCGATCGGTGTTCTGTATATTGTCTTTGCCAACCTCATGTTCAAGTTCTTCTTGATACTCCTTGTTTGTCTTGCTGTATTCCTCCTCAATGTTGGCGAAGTCCACCACATAGCCATACTTCATGTCCTTGTATGGGCGGTTTACACGTGTCAATGTCTGGAGCAAGTTATGTTCCTTGACCATACGGTGCAGATACAATTTCTTCAAACGTGGAGCATCAAAGCCAGTCTGGAGCATCTGGAACACAATAAGCAAGTCAATTTTGCCATCCTTGAACAGTTCTATCCACTTGGCACGAGTTTCCTTGTCGAAACTGTCGTATGTGATAAGTGCCGCACGATAGCAACCTTTCTTGCAAGGCTTTTTCTTGACTTCCATTTCGCCAGCACTGATACTTTTGTACACGATTGAACCGTCCTCGTCCGTTTCGTTGTCAAGTTCGCTTTCATCGGCATACTTTTCAAGAAATAGTCGGTACATGAGTTGTGCCTGTTCCTTGCTGTTGCACACAACCATACCGCCCAACGTGTTATCCTCGTTCTTTTGGCGGAATGTGCGCAAGTCTTCTATGATATAATCAAGAAGCGGTTGCACATACACATGGTGGGCATACACATCACTTTCCTTTACGCTGTGTACCTTTACACGGATGCTGTTCAAAGCCTCTTTCAACTTGATTTTATAGTTTGAGCCTATATCCTCACGTATCAGTCGGCGTGTATAACCGTCAGCAATGGACGCATTATAGAAATAGGTGTGTATGTAATCACCGAAAATATCCTTGGTGTTATACTCCTTGCTGATGATTGGTGTGCCTGTTAGGGCTATCTTGACGGCATTCGTATCACTGGATATGAGATTTTTTAGGAAACTGCCGTCTGGACTGTAATTGCGGTGTGCCTCGTCTATGAAATAGATGCGCTGCACAGGTACATTGTAGGCATTCTTTGCCAAAGCCTTCGAATCGTTGGAGAACTTTTGTATGTTTACTACGGTTATCTCAGGCTTACCCTCTCTGTTCTGAGTGGTCAATCCGCTGCTTATTATACTTGCAAAAGCCCCCTTATCCTGCACGGAATTGACTTTCAGGCCACGATACGAAAACTCCCTTTGGGCTTGTATCATCAAGTCCAAGCGGTCAACGATAAAGAAGAACTGCGGAACAATCCCTTTTGCCGAATAATAATCTGTCAGGTATTTCACATTATAGAATGATAAGGCAGTCTTTCCGCTACCTTGCGTGTGCCAAATGATACCTTTGTTTTTGCCAGTCTCCAAATGTCGCTCTATAGCTTTTGTGGCGAACAACTGTGGATAGCGCATGATGTGCTTTTGCAGCCCGTTGGGATAGTCAACGTATGCGATGCCATATTTCAAAAGAAAATGGAAACGATTGAAAGAAAACAGACTGTCACAAATACGCTTGGTCGGAGTATTTGCCAGGCAGTTAGTCTTGTATTCACTGCTGTTCTTATATTGCGGCACATTGTTGTCACGCAAAAGGACTTCTTCCTCTTCGGGCGTTACTTGGTGAATATGCCGTGCGGTAGGGAAACTGTCCTGTCCCTCCTCACGGAAACAGTTGTATTTTGTATTCTTCTTTCCGATAGTGGCATAGAAAGCACCGATAGTTGGCGTAACCTCATTATTGTCATATTCCATATCGTTACTGAATACCATTATCTGTGTGATATTCAAGAAGCGACGGTATTGTGGATTGACAAAACGTTGTTTCATGCGGTCTGTTTCCGCTTGTATGCCTTTATGGTTATTCTCTTTCTTTACCTCTATGAAAGCCAATGGCAAACCGTTTACAAAAATCGTTATGTCGGGGCGGTAGTTGTCGCTATCCTTACTGCCACAAGTCATTTCTGTGGTAACTTGGAATGTGTTATTCCTATAGAAATTGGCAGGAGAAGACAAATCTATAATCCTTTCTCCTGTATTCAACAGTATTTCATTGTAGAACTGTCTGCCTAAATCGTCATTCTGCAATGACTTTTGTATTTTGACAAGCATATCCTCTGCATCCTTTTTCTCCGCCTTAGGATTGAGGGTGCAGTAAGCATCTGTAAAATAATCCGTCAAAATATTCGTTAGTGGGTCAAACTCCGTTTTAGGAGCCTCCACATATTTTGTTTTCAGTCCTTTCAAGGAAACATACTTGAAACCCATACCCATTAGGTGTATGAGTGTGGGGAACTTCACCCTGCTGTCCTCGCAGAACGCTGATTTTGCATCTTTTGCCATAGTCATACGATTTTATTTATCCACTATGAGGTCTTTCATACTGACAGAGAGAATATCGGCTATCTCGTTTAGCAATTCCAATGATGGCTGCTTGCGATTACTGCAATAGGCATTTATGGTGCTGAAACTTTTTCCAAGTTTCTTTGCCAATTCGGTTTGGGAGACTTCTTTCTCAACCAAAACCAGTTTTATTCTGTTCAGCTTCATTTTTCAAACCTTTATTTCCTATAATAACGCAAATGTAGTACTTTTATTTCATCAAACCGCTCGTTTTATGCTATATTTAGTGATTATGCGAGTGTTTTTGTGGTTTTGTAGCTAAATCAGAACGAAATAAGGGAATAAAGAGATTTTATCCTCCTTACTCCCTTTCTTTTCTTCCCTAATTTCCAAATACTTTTTCCACTCGCTTAACGGCATCCGCTCTCATCTGCATGGCTACGGAAGCATATATTTGTGTTGTCTTAACACTTTTATGACCCAATAGTTTGCTCACAGTCAAGATGTCACATCCTGCGAGGATAGCCAATGTTCCAAAAGTGTGCCGACTTGTGTGAAATCCGAGAACCTTTGTAATGCCAGCTCGTTTTGCCATGTGCTTCAAGGCTCTGTCACAGTTGCAGATTTGCGGTGTGTTAAACACAAGGCTATCTTCACTTTTATCTTCCTTGTCGGGCAACCATTCCAATGCCTTTTTGCCTAATGGTATCAGAATGGGGTGCTTGGTTTTCTGCATACGAGGCAGATAGATAGCCAATCCCGCATCAGTTTGGCGAATATCCTTCCATCTTAAGTTGGATATGTCACTATGTCTTAAACCTGTAAAGCAACAGAACATATAACATTGTTTGGTTGCAGGACTGCCTGTTTCAACGGATGCCAATGCCATGACCTCTTCTTTTGTCAGTGCCACTATATTGCTCTCTGCCTTGCTGACCCTTTCCCTTATATCCAATGAAGCAAAAGGATTTGCACTTATCAGTCCGTTTCTGACCGCCTTGTTCAATATGGTGTTGAGTGTGGTCTGCATTTGGTGCATGGTGGACTGTGCCAACTTCTGAGGGTTGCTTGGAGACTTTGGCGAAACATAGATGTCCCTCATATAGTTCAAGAAGCCCATATATACGTTTTTATTGAAGTCTATCAATCGTATGCCACCTTTATGGCTGTATTTCATATATTGGTGCATGATGGCTATCAGCTTCCATACATTCTTGATGTAGTTCTGAGAATACGCTTGGCTGTCAATCAATCCCTTGTGATAATCAAGCAGCCATTCATAGAAAACAGGCGATGCCTTTCTTAATGACGTTTCATCTGAAGACTTTGCCTCCTTACGAATACCAAGGAGTCTTTCAGCCTTTATAGCGACCGCCTTTTTCATGGCGTTCTTGTTCTCTCGCTTTGCGTCTTCGTTCACCTCTGGAACAAGGTACAAATGCAGTGACTCATATTCCCTTTTACCATTCTCATAGCAGTCAAGGTATAGCGATTGACTGCCATTCTTTAACACTCTTGTTCTTATCTCTATACTCATTTTCAGTTACCTTTTTTATTAGTGCTAATCAAATAGATCATCAACCTTGTTGACCGCCTCCACTTTTTTCTCGTCCACTATCTTGCTGTATATCTGTGTTGTAGCGACATTGCTATGCCCCAATAATTTGCTTGTTGTATAGATGTCAACTCCAAGTGTCAGCATCATCGTGGCGAAGGTGTGCCGTGAGCAGTGAAACGAGATGTGCTTTTTAATATCAGCATTTTGCATCCATTTACGGATGTCGTGACATACCGTTGGAGTGCCTGGCAAAGTGAATATCGGCTCGTTCGGGTCTTCCTTTTCATTAAGGCAGTTCAGAGCCTCTTTTGATAATGGAACATTGACGAG
>ERZ1504835.329-NODE-329-length-11638-cov-3.180523_pt1 | contig 11638 bp, 10 predicted proteins | sample MGYA00572106_ERZ1504835 | MGnify/ENA primary metagenome ERZ1504835 (study PRJEB39906, sample SAMEA3182106) | gut metagenome | biome: human; feature: gut; material: Stool; isolation source: human stools | place: Canada | collected 2013-02-26 ...
GGGGATATAGTCCAGCGAGCCGAGTTTCATACTTTCGACTGCCGTATGCACTTCGGCATAGTTGGTCATGATGATTAACGGTTGTGTCATGCCTTCCTTGCGCATCCATCGTAATAGGTCGATGCCGTCACCGTCGGGTAGTCGTAGGTCAGAAACCACGATGTCCCCGTCTGAGGCTTGTTGCAGAAGTTTCTTCGCGGTCGAGAGGTGGTAAGCCTGCACGGTACGGAATCCTTCCCGTGCCAGCAGGTTGCAGACAAACTCGCAATACACGATATTGTCCTCCACCACGATGATTCTTGTTTTATCCATTTTCGTATTTTTCCTTTCTTCTTTTGCCTGCCGGATAATTTCAGCACCTTTATCCAGCACAGCCGGTCACCGCTTTGCATATCGCTTCGTCATCTGGAGTGGCACTTCCATGAAGTTGGGCGTAAAGTTCCCTCAATGGCTGGTCGGCACGGAGAATCTGCCATGAACTTCGCAGATGGTGTGTAAGTGTGTCCAGTTCTTGGAGGTCTTTACGCTGTTCTGCATCCTTGACCGCCTGCATTTCCTTTTCGGTTTCCGCTATCAGTTTGTCCAGCATGACGGATTCATTGCCATAAGATAGCAGAGTGGAAAAATCCGGCTTTTCATCCAATATGCTGCTTAATGCGCATTTATCCGTAATCTCCATCAGTTCGGATATGGAGAACGGCTTGAACAGGCATCCGGCAAATCCACGCCCTATAAGTTCCTCCTTGCTGCAACTGCCCGAAGCGGTTGTCACGACTATGGGAATACTCTTCGAGTTGCCTACATTGGATGAGCGCAACAGTTCCAGCAGTTCAAAACCGCTTATCTCAGGCATATTCAGATCCGTCAGAAGCAGGCTGTATTCCTTTTTTCGTATCAGCTCCATCAGTACCGAAACATTGGTACAGGTATCGCAGTGCATCCCTTCATGGGCATACATTTCTTTCAACATAAGGAGAAGTACCTCGTCATTGTCGATGGCAATCACATCATGGCAGATATGATTATGGCGCATTTGCGCTTGAATTGTCTGTTCCGGCAGTTCCTCGGCTGTCTGCATGGGAATTTCCACCGTGAAGCGGCTCCCTTTGCCTTTCTCGCTTTCCAAGCGTATAGTTCCACCGAGCATCGCCACAATACGCTGCACGATGGACAATCCTAATCCGAAGCCGTCTTTTGCGGCGGCATTTGAAAGACGTTCAAATGCACCGAATACTCGTTGTTGCTCATCTTCGGTCATGCCCGTACCGGTATCTTCAACGATAAGTTTCAGCAAACCGTTATCATAATCCGCTGCCAATGATACACTACCGTTATCCGTGAACTTGATGGCGTTTGACAACAAGTTGTTGCCGATTTGCAGGATACGTTCCTTGTCGGTCAAAACCACCGCATCGGTGTGGCTCTCCACTATCAAAGCCAGCCCCTTGTTCATGGCAATGGGCATGAACTCCGTTTCAAGAATATGCGTGATTGCGGAAATCCTGCAAGGGGAAAGGTTGGGTTGCTCCTTGCCGTTGTCCAGACGGAAGAAATCCAGCAGCGTGTTGAGCATCTCCCGCATACGCTCGGAAGATTGCCGGATATTATCCACATACATGGTGCTTTTATCCGCGCTACAACTTTTCTGCATCAGTCCGGCATAGCCTCATTTTGTCAATCGTATTTTTTCGTGGTAGAAGTAGTTTACGATGACAGGTTTGCCTTTTTCCGAGCGTCCGTATGGCAGATCGTTTATACGATACGGGAAGCCCTGCTCCTTGGCGTAATTTGAAATGTCCTGCTCCAATGCCTGCCAGTATTCAAGCCTTTTTTTATTGTAAATTTCCTCGTAAAGCGGTATGAGGTCAGGATACTTCTCACGGATATACGTCATTATCCCGCCTTTGAACTGCCCGCGTAAATTCAGGTTTTCAAGCCAGATTAAATCAGCATAATCTTTTACCTCCTCTATTATTGCCTTCACGTCTGTTATTCTGGGGAATATGGGCGAGACGAAGCATACGGTGCGGATACCTGCCTCGTATGTCTGACGCATCGCTTTCAGACGGCGTTCAATGCTTACGGCGTTGTCCATATCTGCGCAGAACTGCTCGTCGAGCGTATTGACAGACCATGACACAGTCACTTTGGGAAAACTCTTCAACAGGTCGAGATCGCGAAGGACAAGATCGGACTTTGTGCATATCATAATCTCGGCATCGCTTCCTCGCAGCTCTTCGAGCAGCCTTCGGGTACGGTGGAATTCTTCTTCATACGGATTGTAACCGTCCGTCACAGACCCTATTACAACACGTTCACCGTCGTATTTATGAGGATTCGTTATCGGCTTCCAGTTTTTTACATCTAAAAACGTACCCCACGGCTCGGTGTGCCCGGTGAACCGTTTCATGAACGATGCGTAGCAATACCTGCAGGCGTGGGGACACCCTACATAAGGGTTGACCGAATATCCTCCCACCGGCAGAGAGGATTTGGTCATTACACTCTTTACATCTATTTCCTTTATTGTATCCATATCCATTGTATTCGTCTGGTAAATTGTTCCGGCAATTCCTGAATCATTCTTTCGTCGCCCATAATCGGCAGCAAATCCTCTTTCATGAACACCGGTATGCCATGAGCCTTTGCCTGTTCTGCAATGCTAAGCACCCATTCGGGGCGCGAATATGACTTTCCTTTTCGGTTTCCGGTCTCTGTGCCTATGACAATCCAGTCAATTCCATCGAAATCAATCTCGCCGATATCATCGAAGAGAGGTTCAAACGTGACATGGTAGTGTCGTGCTTTGATATTCTTTTTCAAATCATCAATCCTCCTTTTCTCGGAACTGCGCGTGACGGTCACGCCCATCCATACGTTCTCGTCGTCAGAGGAGAAACTGATTTTGTCAGGGCGCTTCGTCAGAAAGATATAGGCGTGCTGGGGATTGCTGCTGATCCGCTCGAAAATTTCTGCGTTCCATTCAGGCTTCCAATCGGAGAAATCGCTCATTCCTGTCATGAGCCACACATGAGGACGGGACGTATCGATGATGCGCAGTTTTCGTTCCATGTATTCAGGCACGGAAAAGTCGTCGGTAATGTGGAAACGGCGGCAGTTGTTACGGGCATAGCAGTAAGGGCATCCTATAGTGCACCCTACCACTATGTTCATGTTTTTTATCAGGGATTTAATGCAGACACTCATAACACAACTGTTTCTCCGTCCTCCGGGATAATCAGCCGGCTCATGTCGGCTTCGTGATGCGTTGCCTCATTGCGCAGAATTGCACGGGTGGTCTGGCAATGGTCGATGGCATCCATGTGTACGGCTATCAGCTTGATATGCGAAGGCAATTCGTCAAGTATCTGCATCACTTCGTTCTCGTCGGGGATGATAGGACCGTCCGTTTTGGAAAATTCGGGAAAGATTGCACCTCCGGAGTTTACCACGATATAGTCAGGATTGAACCGTTCCACGGTGTCTCGGATACATGCTTCCCATCGGCAGTCACCCATTATATAAACGGTCGGGAAGCCCTCGGCTTTTAGCACATAACCTGATACAGGTCCCATCATCTGCCCGATCTGCCCGAAACCATGATGTCCGGTCGTGCGGTAAATGGATATGCCGTCTATTGTTTTTATTTCTTCGATGGGTATCACATTTGTAAATCCGTCGTTTCTGATGGCGTCCGCGTCCTGGGGCTGAACGTAGAAAGGAATTTCTTTGGGCAAATGTGTGGGGACACTCGGCTCGTAATGGTCGATGTGATTGTGGGTCAGGAGCACCATGTCCACGCCTCCGATAATATCCTGAATAGGAATGGTGAGGTGTACCCTCGGTGTTTTATTCACACCGAGGGCCGATATCAAAGTGCCTTTGTCGGCTAAAACGGGGTCAATTAGCATGGTGTGTCCCGCATACCTGATTTTCAAGGTGGCATTGCGCACCAATTGTACTGTAGATGTCTTTTTCATGACTATATGTCTTGTTATTGATTACGGGTGCAAAGTTCGGAAGAATCCGGCGAAACATCTATGCCTGAAAAAACGGTAATTATGCCATTTTGATAAATGAAATTATTATCTTTGCAAAAACGACAAGGATATGGACGACATAATCAACCCTGATCGACTGGTCAGCGTACCGTTCAACAAGACACGCTGCGGCGTGGATTTTTACATCAATACTGCCATAAACAAGGACATCGGACTTGTGCTGACAGAAAACAAGCGGTTTAAGACAGACTTCTTCAGCTTCTACTTTTTCCGTAAGGCAAACGGATATTTGCTACTGAACTTCCGCAAGATTGAACTGCGCGACGGCATGGTTCTCCTGCTTTCACCCCATCAGCAACAAGAGTGGCATGTAGATGAGACGGCGTTGGATTACACGTTCCTTATATTCCGCGAAGATTTCATGCGTACTTTTATCGCCGACAAGTTCTTCGTTTTTCGCCTTTTGTATTGTTACCAGACAGATACGCCGCCTTACATCAATGCCACACATGACGAAATGAAGGAATATATGCGGCTGCTCGGAAAGATTAAGTATGAGCTGATGAATCCAGTGTCCGATACGTACAATATCATTGTTTCCTTACTATATTATCTTTTGCTGATTATCAATCGTACATACGCTGCCGCCTATTGCTTGCCCGCTGAAATTGCTAAAAACAATTTCGCTTTTCGGTTCAAGGACTTGTTGGAACAGAATATCCGCACCCACCAGCGGGTGCAGGAATATGCAGACATGCTTCATGTCAGTCGCATCACACTCAATAACTCAGTAAAAGCCCAATTCGGAGTATCAGCTACCCATTTGATAAAACAACGTCTGCTTGAGGAACTGAAGAACGAATTGCTATTCTCCAACCGCACTGTCAGTGAAATGGCGGATGATTTCAATTTCTCTGATCCGAGCCATCTCATGCGCTTCTTCAAACAGCAAACAGGCAAAACATTTACTCAGTACATGACGGATTACAATAAAGGCATATACGAATAACTTCTTAATATAGTCGATAGCGGCTATCGAAATATGGTTGTTGATGTTCAGGCGTTTTTGTACTGCATGAACCATTTTACGATTTCTGGATCTTCGTGCGAGCCGAGTAAGAAAGGCTTGTCGGTATCCAGCGTCTTTATCCGTGCCATGTCGTCGGCCGACAGGGTGAAGTCTAATATGTCGAGATTCTGCTTCATGCGTTCCGGTTTCACAGACTTAGGAATAATTATGCACACTGATATTTATCGCGCCCGGACAGGTGTTCGGTGCGGAAGATGACGGCATGCAGTTCCAACCAGATGGCTACCTGCTTATGTTCCATCCCGACCTGCTGCGGAATACACCTCTCGGGCGGATAATGCGTGAATATTCGTTCTTTTCCTACGAGACAAACGAGGCATTGCACCTTAGTGTGGAAGAACGGCAAATCATCATGGATTGCTTCCACAAGATTCAATATGAATTGAACCATCCGATACACCGTCACAGCAAGAACCTCATCACAGACAGCATCAAGACGTTCCTTGATTACTGCACACGTTTCTATGACCGCCAGTTCATCACACGCGACAACCAAAACCGAGACATCCTCGCAAGATTTGAGCGGTTGCTTGACGAATACTTCCATGATGGGGCTGCTAAACGGATAGGCTTGCCCACTGTACAGTATTGTGCAGACAAGCTCTGCCTCTCGCCCAACTATTTCAGTGATTTATTGAAAAAAGAAACAGGTTCAACCGCCCTGCATTTCATTCATGACAAGTCTATTGAAATAGCCAAGACGGAACTTGCATCTACAGACGACACCGTTAATGAAATCGCCTATAATCTCGGTTTTCAGTACCCGCAACATTTTACCCGACTGTTCAAGAAAGAGGTAGGTTACACTCCGAATGAATATAGAGCGCAAGTGTCGTGAGAATTGGATTAGTACAGAATATTAGAACCCAACACCTCTCTTGCGCTTAACTTTCTTCCTTCTGCGAAGTATATCCACCATTTCCTGATTGGCTTCCGCATCAGCAGCGTTAGAAGATGAGCCACTGCTTTTTAGCAATCCCCAAGAGCCGTTGAACAACTCGCTTTGTGCCGTGCCGGACGGTGCGCTTGGTGTAGCCGTTTCATATATTCCGGCTGTTATTCCCATACGTTCCCTGCATCTGTTGTGCTGCAAAGCCGCGTCAATCTTGGAATAACTGAAACGCCTGTCCACTTTGGAGCCGTTGAAATGGTAGCCATTCATGGAGAATACAACACCCTGCACCTCGCTGGTCTGCCCCTTATGCTTGAAATGTACTTCCACTCCCTGCCGTTTCAGGTTGGCGATAAGCACGTTCCAGTTGCCGCATCTGCCGACTTCCATTTTGATGATGTCGTAAAGCGCATATTTCGTCCTGTCTGGCTCTTTCAGGCGGTTGCGTTTGACATTGTCCTTTCCGCCAGCCATATGCAAGCCGTATTTCAAGGTCAATTCCTTGCAGATGCGGGTACTGCGCAGACGCTCGTGCCTGTCCGATATGGTATTGCCGTTGTTGTCTATGCGGTTGAAAGCAATATGCACGTGCGGATGCTCCTTGTCGAAATGCTGGGCGATGAAGAACTGCGTATTCTTGATTCCCATCCGTTCCATATATTCGAGCGCGATGCCTGCCATGATACGGTTCGTCAGCCGTAACTCATCCTCTTTGGAAAAACTCAACGCGATATGTCCGACAGGTTTTGTCACCTTATCGTTCATCCGTGACTGGGCATTGAAACTCATGGCGATAGTTTCCAGATTTTCCATAAACAAGCCTTCGCTTGCTACTATCTGCGTATCCTTCTTCTTGTCGATGATGTAATCCACCACACCCTTGAAGTCGCTTCCTTTTACGATTTTCGCCATCATATCCCTATCTTGGTTATAAGTTCATGAATCCTTGCCACTGCCACCTTGCAGTCCCACCGTTCATCGTGGAAGCCTCCGGCGTTTGCCTTACGCGCAAGCTGGTTGAAATTGTTAGCCATGCCGCAGAGTTGGCGGATGTATCCGGCATGTTCCTCCGACAGCCGTTCTTTCACATGACCGTTACGGAAACATTCCCTCATGTACTCGCTTGGTGATACGCCCGCCTCATGCGATCGTGTCAGCAGGCGGAAGTAGTCGGCTGCCGTCATTTTCACTGCGATACGGTATTTCAGTTTCTCGGTTGCTTCCTTCTTGGGGCGACCTCCCTTGTTGCGTTCCTTGTGTTCCTTTGTCTGTTCCATATTTTATTCCTTTTAATTCGGTTACTGATTCAACTGTATAGACCGACGGGATGCCACCTCCTGCAATTTGGATGGTGGGTGGCAAGCGGTTTCGGTACACCCGAAACACAAACTTGCTACCTCCCAATCCTTAAGGAATGAGTTTCGGGCATCTCCCGTTTTTCTCATTCGGGATGTCATAATCCCAACCCTTTCTTCTTGGGTTTTACGATAGTTCTTAGCGGTGGACTAACGGCTAATTTCTGCCGGATTCCACGCAGGTAATCGTTCAGGTCTTTATGCCCTTTGTAGTTGTCGGAGAAGTCGCGGATGCGTCCGGCGAACTTCCTTTCCAATTCCCGATACGCCTTTCTTCCCGCCTCGTCATTGTCGAGCATGCAGTGGATACGTCCATACCCGTGCAGCACATCTATAGCTTTGGAAACATTGGCGGTCGAATTGAGGATGACGTAATCCTGCCTGTCAAGGTCGGGCAAGTTCGAGCAGTTCCTCTTCCGCAACGTGAGGAATGAAAGATAGTCCATCATGCCCTCGAATACAAGGCATTTCTCTCTCGCTTCTCCCTGTTGCCGAATATGGCTGATGTCTTTGGGTGCGACACAGCCTTTGAAAAAACGGTTACGCACTTCAAATCCTCCCGCCACATTCGGAAAACCGATGGCGAAATAGGGCTTGCCGTTATGGGTGAAGTGGAGCTCTTTACATTGCGCCTTTGCCAAAGCGATGTTTATGCCCCGTTCCTGCAAGTATCGGAGCAATGCCGGATGGGTGAGTTCACCCACCTCCAAATGTTGGAAACTCGGTTCGGATGCCTGCTGGCGAAAAGAGAAAGATATGGGACGGATGTGTGGTGCCTGTTCCGCTATCTTGCCAAGCAGATAAGGCACATGGTCGGATGCGTACAGTACCCCTGCAAGTGCGATGATGTTACCACCTCTTCCCAGTCCATAATCGAACCACAGGTTGCGGTCGGTGTTCACCTTGAACGAGGCTTCCGTTTCCTGACGGAACGGGGATTTATACCACAGGCAGTTTCCCTGTTGCTTTACGGGCGAATAACCCAAACTTTGCAGATAGTCCGCAATTTTGATTTGTTTTGCTTCTTGGATGTTCATGATATAATTTCTATGGATTTGATGATGACTGTAAAAACGTTGATTTGATGAATGAGATATGTATTGTCCTATACGTTAATGCTTTATATTCTCAACATCTTCTCAACAAACCACTCACAAATAGAGAATCCAACAAACTGATGCTGTTTCCCTCTCAACTTTTCTTTTCGATTGTTGAGAATTTGTTGAGAGTGTATGCTGTTTATTATCAGTATGGTTATATCATTATTCATCAATTCAACAAAAAAAGAATAGTATTACAGGGATTCAAGTTGTTCCCTTGTGACGGTGTAGAAACGACCGACTCTTTTTATCGGCTCATATCGGCACTCCCGATTGTAATTGAATTGGTAAGTGGTATATGTAAGCCCGTTAGAGGCAGGAGTAAGTTTCCAACATTCCTGCAATACCTTTCTGACTTGGTGCTTCTCCACCTTTACCTGCGAATGTACCAGAACGAGAATGTGTCCGTGCCGACACTTTCCATAATGTCAAGGATAAGTTCGCACATCTCTATCTCCAATCGGTTGCGGTTGCTGCGGATAATCTTCTGCAAGGCTTCGGTATGCAGCAAAGAGGGCGCAAACCACATACGGCTTTCCTTTTCGGTGGAAAGTTGTCTGTATTGCAGGTAATACAGAAAGGCAGGTATCTCAGCTTTCAGCTTTTGCAGGAAGTCTGTGTCATCGGATTGCAGACGGTCTATCTTGCGCACCCAATAGCGTGTTTCACCTGCATCAATGATAACAGGCAGATACTCGTTGTTGGAGCATAGCACGAACTTGGCAAAGAACGCTATCTCGTCACGGTCTTTGCCTTTGGCTTCCACCTTGTAGGAAAGTGTGGTGCTGAGGTTCTTCAACCGCTCGCTGTCCTCCCTGCGGTTGAGCAATACCTCGTCCACCACGATGAGCAGTTTTCCTGCCCAGTCGGAATTGAACTGGCTGCGGAAGTCCTCGTTGGTATTGAAAGTGACATTGTTTTGAAACACAGCTTTCAGGAAGTTCAGGAATGTACTCTTGCCCGTGTTGCGTTCTTCTGATACCAACAGCAGGATAGGCAGTTTCTGCACGGGTTGCAGGTAGAGCAATTGAAGATAGTCCATGCCCAATTCATACTGTTCACCGAAGATATGGCGCACCAATGACCGGATACAGGGAAACTCGCCTTGTTGCGGACGGTGTCCTATCGGCTCGTAGAGGTTCAGGAACTTGTCCACCACGGGACGGTAGTCCACATGGTCGGGGACGGTGCAGAAGCCGTCGTACTTCGGCACGGTGGCGAGATAGTCCTTGCCGTAGTCCTGCCGCAGTGTTTCGTTGTTCCACACGATGCGCTTCTTCACATAGCCTCCGTTCAGACGGGGCTGGTTCACTAACTTGTAGAGGGTAGTACCCACACGGATAAACTCCTCATTTTCAAAGTTGCCTTGTTTCATTAGCACTTCTTTTTTTGTTTAATCAGTGCAAAACTCGGCAATTAGCGCAGAACGGATTAACAACTCACGCATACCTCACGTAAGATTTTCTTGGATTTGGCTTTATGACATACTACAAAAGCCCGAAGAAATGCCATTCTAATGGATTTTTCTTCGGGTTTGTCGTAATCGTACGTATGAATGGCAATACACCTATTCACATACTCGTATAAATACATTGTTGGCAATGGGAATACGCATAGGTCTCACTACTTCATGTCGTCATATCATTAGAACTTATGCCTGATAATTAGACATATCCCAACCATTTATACCCAGCGAAAAGAAGATATTTGTTTTCTCTTTTCGCAAGTACAGCCTTTTAAATATGGCATTGCGCACCTGTTCCGCACCGAAGCTGTCAATGCGGAAAGCAAGTGCGACTATCATCGGAAAGCTGAACACATCGGCATGATACCCGTTCTCCTGCCGAACATACTTCTGTACCTCGTATTCTTTTAATGCTCCACTGTTATAGATGTTTCTGATGGCAGAACGAAGTGTCGGAGCAATTACTCCGAACAGTTCCACCAATTCCGGCTCGCTCATCCAAATGTTTGAGACATTCTCCGGCATGATGATATTGCCGGATTCATTCACTGTTATGCTGTTTCTTCTCATACTCATGACATCGTTATTCCGTTAAACGTCTTACTCAGTTTGTCGCCGAACATGGTCAGGTCGTTGTCGAGCTTCTGCGTGGTTATCTTTGCGTAGAGTTGGGTCGTGACTATATTCGTATGTCCCAACACACGGCTTACGCTTTCAATGGGCATCCCCTTGCTCAAAGCTAATGTTGCGAAGCCATGACGACTGCAATGAAATGATATTGACTTGGTTATGCCACATTCCCTTATCATCCGTTTCAACGGTTTGCAGATAGACCAATAGTTCAAGCCGGGGAATATACGATTGTCTTTCTGCATCGGTCGGTAGCGTTCGACTATCTGCAAGGGTATATCCAGCAGCTTCACTTGGAAGGCGACTTTTGTCTTGTGGCGTTTGGACAATATCCACTTCTCGCCGTTCACCTCCACGATGTTGTCATTCGTCAGTTCCTGAATGTCCACGAACGACAAGGCGGTGAAACTGGCAAAGATGAAAATGTCACGGATGTATGCGAGCTTGCTGTCTGCAAACTCATGTGTCATGACCGCTTTCAGTTCATCCTCCGTCAGATATTCCCGTTCTTTCACATTGGGGCTGATATGAAACTGGATGAAAGGATTGCGCGGTATCAACCCGTTATAATGCGCTTTCATGACCACGCCTTTCAGCCACATACAGTTTGCCCATATCGAACCGTTCCGCAATCCGGCTTCAGTCGAGAGGTATGCGGCGAACTCCTTGATGAAATCGGGAGTAAGTTCCAACATGGACATATCGCTGCGTCTGTAAAACGACTTGATAAAGGCGGCTACATGGTTTCTTGCCCGTACACGTGCCCGATAGGTAGCCATTACCCTGTCTTTGCCTACCCGTTTCTTGAACACTTCGTTCTCACGGTCGAATGCTTTTAGCAGCGTCTCATACTCGCTGCCGATTCCCTGATAGGCGTTGCGCACCATCTCAGCCGTAACAAATGCCTCGCGGTCTGAAATGCGCTGGTAATGTTTGATGATTTGCGCCTTGATGTTGTCAAGGGCAAGGTTGATGTCTCGTGCCTCGCGGCTCTTGCCTTTCGCCTTGTTTCCTTTCACGTCCCAAAGCGTTTTCGGGATGTTCTGCTTACAACTGAACTGCGCCACAGTACCGTTGATTGTCACTCGTCCCATGATGGGGACAA
>ERZ1504835.344-NODE-344-length-11380-cov-9.889272_pt1 | contig 11380 bp, 8 predicted proteins | sample MGYA00572106_ERZ1504835 | MGnify/ENA primary metagenome ERZ1504835 (study PRJEB39906, sample SAMEA3182106) | gut metagenome | biome: human; feature: gut; material: Stool; isolation source: human stools | place: Canada | collected 2013-02-26 ...
AGATTCTGGAGCACATCGTAGATACGGTGATTCAGTTTGAGGGCGACCAGCATTACATGTACCGCATCTTGAGAAGCATCAAAAACCGATTCGGAAGTACTTCTGAGTTGGGAATCTATGAGATGATGCAAGGCGGACTCCGACAGGTGAGCAATCCTTCAGAGTTGCTGCTTACTGAAGATCATGACGGGCTTTCGGGTGTTGCCATCAGCGCAGCCATCGAGGGTGTCCGTCCGTTCCTGGTAGAGACGCAGGCTTTGGTTTCAACAGCAGCCTATGGAACCCCGCAACGTTCGGCAACGGGCTTTGACCAGCGCCGTTTGAACATGCTCCTGGCGGTTCTAGAGAAACGTGTGGGGTTCAAGCTGATGCAGAAGGACGTGTTCCTGAATATTGCCGGAGGATTGAGAGTAACCGATCCTGCCATGGACTTGAGTGTATTGGCAGCCGTATTAAGCAGCAATGTTGACACGCCTATCGAGCAAGGTTGGTGTATGGCAGGCGAGGTAGGTCTGAGCGGTGAAGTCCGTCAGGTGAGCCGTATCGAGCAGCGTATTGCTGAGGCTGAGAAACTGGGATTCCAGCACATCATCATTCCGAAGTACAACAATCATGGTTTCGACCATAAAAAATATAAGATAGAAATTCATCCCGTTAGGAAGGTGGAAGAAGCATTCCGCTGTCTGTTCGGGTGAAGTAAAAAGTAATCATACAGTTCAAATTTCAAAATTCAAAATAAAATGAAGGATTCAGTAATCATTGTGAGCGGCGGCATGGATAGCATCACGCTGCTCTACGACAAGAAAGACGAGATTGCACTCGGCATTAGTTTTAACTATGGAAGTAATCATAACGAGCGTGAAATTCCCTTCGCCAAGATGCATTGCGAGCGTTTGGGAATCAAGCATATTACGATAGATTTGGGTTTCATGCATCAGTATTTCAAGAGCTCTCTTCTTGAAGGTGCCGATGCAATTCCTGAAGGTCATTATGCTGCTGATAATATGAAGAGTACGGTGGTTCCTTTCCGTAATGGAATCATGCTGAGCATTGCCATCGGCATTGCTGAGAGTAATAATCTGAAGAAAGTTTTCATTGCTAACCATGGTGGCGATCATACGATTTACCCAGACTGCCGTCCGGAGTTTATCAAGGCGATAGATGAGGCTGCCGAAGCAGGAACGTTCGTTGATGTGCGCGTGGTGGCTCCTTATACGAATATTACCAAAGGGCAGATTGCTGAGATTGGTAAAAAGTTGGGCATTGACTATGCTGAAACCTGGAGCTGCTATAAGGGCGGTGAGAAGCATTGTGGCAAATGCGGAACCTGCGTTGAGCGCAAGGAGGCTTTGGCCGAGGCGGGTATTGAGGATACTACTGAGTATGAAGAATAAGGATAACGACGAATCAGGCGTTCTTCGTTCCCTATATATATAATAAGGTGTAATCAGAATAAATATAATAAAAGAAAAATGAAAACAGCGATTTTATCTGCGGCTCTGATGCTTGCATCAACCGTTGCAATGGCTCAGAAGAGCAACTTCCAGTTGAAGGTGGATTTGAAGAATTTCAATTCCGATTCTGTACTTGTTTACAAGGGCAGAAATGTTAAGATGGATACGGTTTTGGTGAAGAATGGCAAGTTTACCTATTCTGCAAACCTTGATAAGGCAGCCGGATACGTTTTCCTCTCACCTGAAGCTTATCGTGGTGCTGGTCAGTTTATGTTCAACCTGCCTTGTGTTCCTGGCGAGAAGGCTGAAGTTAAGGGCGATGCAAAGACCCGCTTTGATATTTCGGGTTCTAAGTTCTATCAGCAGTATCATGAAGTAGATGTTCTGCTGGAGAATGCTAATAAGGAGTTGAGAGATTACGAAGCTTCCCTGAACCAGAGAATCAAGAATGGTGAGACCCAGCAGACCATCATGGCTGAATATGAGCAGAAGGCTCCTGCCCTGCAAAAGGCAAAGGACGATAAGATTTTCGATTTCGTAAAACAGCATCCTGATTATGAGGCTTGTGCTACTATCTTCGAGCAGTTTGATGATGTCAGCAAGATGGAGAAACTGCTGGGCTTGCTCTCTGAGAATGTGAAGAACGGCAGAATGAAGGCTTTCTACCAGCCAATGATTGATATGGCTAAGAAGCGTGCTGAGGCTGAGGAGAAGGCAAAGAAGGTGCAGGCTGCCGGTGTTGAGGCTCCTGACTTCACGCTGAAGGATATTAAAGGAAATGATTTCAAGCTTTCTAGCCTTCGCGGCAAGATTGTAGTTCTCGACTTTTGGGGTTCATGGTGCGGATGGTGCATCAAGGGAATGCCTAAGATGAAGGAGTATTACGAGAAGTACAAGGGTAAGTTTGAAATTCTTGGTGTAGATTGTAATGATACAGAGGCTAAGTGGAAGGCTGCTGTTGAGAAGCACCAGTTGCCATGGATTCATGTTTACAATCCGAAGGACAGCAAGGTTCTCAGCGATTACGCTGTTCAGGGTTTCCCTACAAAGATTGTGATTGATGCTAATGGTAAGATTATCAAGACTATTGTTGGTGAGGATCCTGCTTTCTACACTTTGCTTGATGAAGTGTTGGGCAAGTAATGTTAATATAAAACAATGTCGCCCTGTAAGTGCAAAATTACATTTGCTCTTACAGGGCGATTTTTTGTTTGTTCAGTATCTTATTTCTTTTTCTTCTTCAATTCCAGTTTCGGAATCTTGATTTTCTGTCCGGCTTTTACGGTGTTTTTACCATTCAGGGCTTCTACGTAGCATTCCATGCCGGAACCTAAATAGCGAGTGCTGATCTGTTCGAGGGTCTGACCGGCGCCAACCGTAACAGTCTGGGCAACTCCTATGATTCGGTAAGCTCCTGTGCGTACGCGAGCATCCTTATCATACTGGGATGATGCTATTTTCGAAGCAGCCTTTTCTTCGGCTTTATCTTTAGCCTTTTCTTTCGCTTCAGCCTTAGCCTTTGCTTCAGCCTGCTTAGCCTTTTCTGCGTTAGCACTTTCCTCATCCGAATTTTCAGCCAGTTTTACTGCTTCTGCAGTTTTAGCCATACGGATGCTGTCTTCCATCGCTTTCTGGCGGAGTTTCTGTTCCTGAGAGAGTGGGGCGGCAACTGGTTTGGCTGGGACTTTCTTGGCTGGAGCCTGATGATACTGGTTTAGCTGCATGGCTAGATGATCGCGCTGGGCAGTCATCTGACCATAGTTGAAGGCAAACCATCCCATTCCGCCAATCAAAGCTACTACGATGAGACAGACTGCAACGACCAGATAGCGAGGAATAACAATATGATGAGAATTGGAAGATTCTTCTTCCTCCTCTTCATCTTCAGATTCATCTGATGCAGGTACTGCGGGTTCAACAACTGCTTTCAGGGCTTGCTGTTGCTGGGCTAATTCAAGCTTCTCTTGCTCCAGTCTTTCCTGCTCAAGTCTTTCCTGTTCCAGTCTTTCCTGCTCAAGTCTTTCCTGCTCCAGTCTTTCCTGTTCAAGTTTCTCCTGCTCAAGTCTTTCCTGTTCCAGCCTTTCCTGCTCTTGCTTTTCTTTCTGTATTCTTTCCTGCTCCAGTTGAGCTTGTTTTAATCTTTCCAGTTTAGCTTGTTCAATAGCAATTTGCTTTGCCAGTTCGTCTTCGGCTTCTTTTTCCTTTTCCTTTTCAGATCCGTTTACGACAGCCTCCGGATTTGGAGTTGCAGTTTTTTCTTCGTCCAGAAAATCGATTACTTGTGCAGGAGCATCTTCTGTCTGTTCTTCTCCAAACTTCTCATCTATTTCATCGAAATCTACGCCGTCATTTACCACCACCGTTTCAAATTGGGCGAATGGCTTGTTCACGATTTCTTTCAGGATGTTGTCAGGCGTGAAGGTGAGTTTGTCTCTGCCTTCAATGGTGAAGCGCTCGCCCGTGTTCACATTGATGCTTTCACGGTCTTTCGTGGCCTGTACCTTAAAGGTACCCAGCCATTTTATCTTCACCTGCTTGTCGGCATCGAGTCCCTGGTTGCACACATCAAACATCTTTCGGATGAAGAGTTCTGCTTCCACCTGGCTCAGACCGCTCTTATCTGCCAGCAGTTTTCCGAGTGTATTTAAACTGAATTTGCTCATTGCTCATCCCCTCCATTCTTTAGTTTTTCCTTGACCGAAGCAACCGGTCGGAAACCCAACACCAACTTAGGCGGCACCAGCTGGCGCTTCTTGGTAGTAGGATTAACCACCACTCGCTCCATGCGCTTCTTCACTTCGAAGGTGCCAAAATTGGGGATAGAGACAGCTTCTCCATCCTCAAACTCGGCAATCATAGCGTCTATCGCCTTGCGCACCAACTTTTGGGTGTCTTCCTGCGAATAGCCGGTTTGCTGAGCCAGTTCAGCGATGTATTCCTTATTGTTCATATTTATTTAATATGTAGTCAAAATTTCTTAAACTCCAGGCTATGGGGGAGAGAATGATTATTTCACCACCTTGCCATAGAGGTCAAATTCCTCGCTTGCAGTAATTTCTACCTGATAGAAACACCCCACGCGCAGACGCTTCTCATCGGCACGGATCAGAACCTCAGGGTCTACTTCCGGAGAGCAGAACTCTGTTCGTCCGATGTAGTAATCGCCTTCCTTGCGGTCGATGATAACGGTCATGGTTTTGCCCACCTTATCTGCCTCAATCTCAGAGCTGATGTCTTGCTGCAGAATCATCAGTTCGTCCAGCCGGCGCTGCTTTACCTCGGCAGGCACGTTGTCTTCGTAGTGGGTGGCGCTGTAGGTTCCTTCTTCCTCAGAGTAGGCAAAGGCGCCCATGCGCTCAAATCTCTGTTCGCGTACGAAGTCGAGGAGCTCGTGGAAATCCTCATCTGTCTCGCCTGGGAACCCAACCATCAGCGTAGTGCGGATGTGAATGCCTGGCACGCGTTCGCGGATGGCCTTCAGCAGATTGATGGTTTCCTGCTTCGTTACGTGGCGATGCATGCTGGTGAGCATGTGGTCGCTGATGTGCTGGAGGGCAATGTCGAGATATTTGCATACGTTTGGCTTCTCGCGCATCACGTCCAGAAGATCCATAGGGAACTGGTTTGGATAAGCATAATGCAGGCGAATCCATTTCACGCCCGGAATATCAGCCATCTCGCTGATGAGTTCGGTAATATGATGCTTGCCGTCAATATCTACGCCGTAGTAGGTGAGTTCCTGAGCGATAATCTGAAACTCCTTCACGCCTTCTGCCACCAGTTCGCGCACCTCCTGCAGAATCTCTTCTTTCGGACGGGAAACGTGCTTGCCGGTGATGATAGGAATGGCGCAGTAGGCACAGTGGCGGTTGCAGCCCTCAGCTATCTTGATGTAGGCATAATGGTGCGGAGTGGTGAGATGACGCTGGCCGTTGCAGGATGAAACTTCCGCCTTGCCGAGTTCCTGCAGGAGCTGCTTGTAGTTGAATTTGCCGTAGAACTTATCCACTTCAGGCATTTCTTCTTCCAGTTCCTTCTGGTAGCGCTGCGAGAGGCAGCCCATTACGTAGAGCTTTCTGAGTCGGCCTTCTTCCTTAGCCTGGATAAACTCCAGGATGGTGTCGATGCTTTCCTGCTTTGCATCCTCGATGAATCCGCACGTATTGATGACGGCTATCTCGCCCTGAGGGCGCTTTGAATCGTGAACGCAATGGTAGCCGTTTGCCTCAAACTGCTTCATCAGCAACTCGCTGTCTACGAGATTCTTCGAGCAGCCCAGGGTAATAATATCTATCTGATTTTTCTTCATTTTCTAATTTTTAAAGAGCGAGTCTACGAATTCTGTCTTGTTGAAGAGCTGCAGATCTTCCATACCTTCGCCCAGTCCGATGTATTTTACAGGCACCTTGAGCTGGTCGCTGATGCCGATGACAACGCCGCCCTTAGCGGTTCCGTCGAGCTTGGTGATGGCGAGCGAGGAGATGTTGGTAACGGCAGAGAACTGCTTAGCCTGCTCGAATGCATTCTGTCCGGTACTTCCGTCGAGCACGAGCATTACCTCGTCTGGTGCCTCAGGCATTACCTTCTTCATCACTTCCTTTATTTTCTTGAGCTCATTCATCAGGTTCACCTTGTTGTGCAGTCGGCCTGCCGTATCGATGAGCACCACGTCGGCGCCGTTTGCCTTGGCGCTCTGCAGGGTGTCGAACGCCACGCTTGCCGGGTCGCTTCCCATCTGCTGTTTCACTACAGGCACACCCACGCGCTCGCCCCAGATGCAAATCTGCTCTACGGCAGCGGCACGGAAGGTGTCGGCAGCTCCCAGAACAACCTTCTTGCCAGCCTTCTTAAACTGGTAAGCCAGCTTGCCGATGGTGGTTGTCTTGCCCACGCCGTTTACGCCTACTACGAGGATAACGTAAGGCTTATGGTCGGCAGGAAGTTCCCAGTCTGCCAGGTCATCGCTGTGATTCTCGGAGAGGAGAATGGCGATTTCCTCGCGCAGAATGCGGTTGAGCTCGCTGGTTGAAACATATTTATCGCGGGCCACACGTTCTTCGATGCGGCGGATAATCTTGACCGTGGTTTCTACACCTACGTCTGAAGTGATGAGTACCTCTTCGAGATCGTCGAGCACATCATCATCGACGGTAGACTTTCCGGCAACGGCGCGCGCCAGTTTGCCAAACACACTCTCCTTGGTTTTTTCAAGTCCCTTATCGAGAGTTTCCTTCTTTTTGTTGCTGAATAATCCGAATAATCCCATAATCTTGTTTTTTATCTTCTGCAAAGATAATGCAAACGAGCGCAATGAAAACTTGCTTTCAAATTGCCGAGTGCAGCTTATCTTCTGCAAAGATACTCATTTTTTTTTATTTTATGGCTTTTTCACTTGCTTTTTCGCCCTTTTCGAGAAAAAAAGTAAAGATTTAGAGGGTTTTATGTCATGACAGAAGGGTTTTCGCCAATAATGTGGGTTAATTAAGGTTTAATAAATAATGTTGTCTGCTACAAAAAACAAATCGCCCTGCAAAGGGCAGAAGCGGTTCTGCTTCTGGATCCCTGCAGGGCGTTCTGTTTATTTCTTCATCATTTCCTTTACGGCTCTTTCGAGCTGGGTATCATGGCCATTGATGAAATCTTCCGGACTGTTGTAAACCTCGATGTCTGGGTTCAGCTGGGTGTTCTCGCCGAACACGCCACGCATGTCGCGGCAGCCTACCTGAGGAATACCGAATACCAGCGTGTTGTCCATCAGCGTTTCCCACCATACGGCTGTCATGGTTCCTGCTACAGGAGCACCAATCAGCTTGCCGATTCCGAGTTCCTTGTAAACCCATGGGAAACCATGACCGTTGCTGTAATCATTCTCGCAGATCATGACGCAAGATGGCTTCACCCATTTGTTGAACGGATCGCGGCCAACTACCTTACCGTGAGGTACAAACTCCTGATACTGCTTGCCGTTGAGTAGGGTGCAGAGATCATCGTGCAACCAGCCGCCACCATTATGGCGCTCGTCTACGATTACAGCGTCTCTGTTTCGGTTCTTGTCGCTCAGCAGTTCGCTGTAAACGGTGCGGAAACTCTCCGAATCCATCGCCTTAACGTGAACATAAGCGATGCGTCCGCCCGAAATGCTGTCAACGAAAGCGCGGTTGCGGTCTACCCATCGCTTGTAGAGCAGGTTGTTGAGTTTGCCCTGAGAGATAGCCTTCACCGTAACCTCCATCTTCTTGCCCTTGGCGTTTCTGATGCCGAGGCGTACATTCTTGCCAACCTTTCCGTCTAGCAATGGGAAGTAGTCCATTCCGGCTTTAATCTCCTCGCCGTCGATGCTCTCGATGATGCTGCCGGCTGTAACGCCCGTATTCTTCACATCGAAAGGACCACGCTTGATAATCTCCTGAATCTTCAGGCCGTCGCCCTGGTACTGAGGGTCGAAGAATACTCCCAGGTTGGCGGTGGTAAGCGCACTGTTCGAAGCGTAGTAGCGGGCTCCTGTATGCGAAGCGTTCAGCTCGCCAAGCATTTCGCTCAACATCTCCTGGAAGTCGAAATTGTTGTTGATGTAAGGCAGGAACTTCTCATAGGTCTTGCGGTAACCTTCCCAGTCAACACCATGAATCTTAGGGTCATAGAACTTGTCTTTCACCTGTCGCCATATGTGGTCGAAGAGATACTGGCGCTCCTCGGCTGGCTTATAATTGAAGTTAGCCTCAAAGCTGATATCCTTGGTGCTGAATCCGCTCAGATCCACCTTCTTGATGCTGCTTCCGTTGCAGATGAAGAGGTTCTTCACATCCTTGTCGGTCTGCAGGTTGCCCTGGCCTACGCCCTTCATCACGAGCTTGGTAGAGCCGTCCTTCAGGTCGTGCTGCCAGAGGTCGTAATCATCCTCGAAGGCTGCCTGGTAGTAGAGCTTGTCGCCGTCTTTAGAGAGCACAGCATCGCCCATGTGCGAAGAGTTTGCGGTGAGGCGTACGATTCTGTCGCGGCAGTTTTCGATGTCCAGCTCCAGTGGCTTTACCTTTTCCACCTCTATCTTTCCGGTCTTCTTCTGCTTTTCGTCAGCTTTCTTTTTTGCCTCTTCCTTCTTCTCGTCTTCCTTCTTCTCCTTTTCGTCCTTGTTGGCGTCAGCCAGTTCTATCTCTTCCTTGCTCATGTTGAAGCGGTTGTAGGCGTCCAGGTCGAAGAACATGATGTAGGCATCGTCTTCTGCTCCCCAGCTTCCATGACTGCGGTAACCGGCTCTGTCGCTCTGGAAGAGCATTGCCTTGCCGTCGAGCACCCATTTGCCGTTGCTGTCGCTGTAGCCGGAATTGGTCAGGTTGTGAACCTCTTTGCCGTCAGCCTTTACCAGCGCAATATCCTGGTTGTTCCAGCCGCCGTTGCCGATATAGGTTGAAAGGAGCCATTTGCTGTCTGGTGACCATTCGAAAGCGATGTCTCCATCGCTGTAAGAGTAGACGTATTTGCCATCGAGCACGGTGCGGATTTCCTTCGATTTCAGATTGACGATGCGGAGTGCTGCACGGTCTTCGAAGAAAGCCACTTCCTTGCCGTCAGGAGAGTATTGAGGATACTGCGATGTAATGCCTGTTTTCACCAGCTGCTCTTCCTCGATATCGGTAGCGTAGGTGAAGTTCTTTTCTTTCTCGTTCTTGATCTTAGACTGGTAAATCTGCCATACGCCGTTGCGCTCGGCTGCATAGACCAGAGCTCTGCCGTCTGGCGAGAAGCTCAGGTCGCGCTCCTGCTGCGGTGTGTCGGTAATGCGCTTGGTAGTGGTATATTCTACAGAAGTTACGTATACGTCGCCATGCATCACGAAAGCCACTTCCTTGGCGTCTGGCGAAACGGAAATCTCTGTAGCTCCCCAGCTTTTAATCTGACGTACGAGGCTTGGAGCGTCATTATCTGTTGTAATGGAGATGTTCACCTTCTGAGGCTCTCCACCTTCTTTCACGGTGTAGATTTCGCCATCATATCCGTAGCAGAGCAGGTCGGCGCTGGATGCAGTGAGGAATCTTACCGGATTACCTTTGTGGTGGGTAATCTGCTTGTCGCTTGAACTGTTGAGGCTGCGGCGGTAGATATTGAATGTGCCGTCCTGCTCGCTCAGATAGAAGAATGATTTCTCGTCTGATGTCCATACTGGCGAGCGGTCTTCGCCGGCAAAGGTAGTCTGCTTGGCAAACTTACCGTTGCTCTTCAGCCAGATGTCGCGAGCGATAGGTGATTTCTGGTGTTTGCGCCAAGGGTCTTCGTATCCCTTTTTGTCGTGGTAGAGAATGTCGCCGTTCTTGGCGATGCTGATATTCTCCATGGTGAGGGTAGAGAAGAGTTCCGGTCTTCCGCCCTTGGTGCTTACCTTATATACTTGTGGGAATGTGTTGTCGCCGAAGATGATGCTCTGGGCTGTAGGCTGCAGACTGGCAGAGTAGAGCACATGATCGTTGTCTGCAAAGGCGATAGGTGTTTCGCTGCCGCTGTTGGTGGTGAGTCGGGTAGGAGCACCGCCTTTTGCATCGATTACGAAGATGTCGAGACTTCCTTCGCGGTTAGACTGGAAGGCAATTTTCTTGCTGTCAGGGCTCCATACGGGATGTGAATCGAAGGCTGCATGGGTTGTGAGCTGTCGTGCTTCACCGCCGTTGACAGAAACACTGTAGAGGTCGCCTTTATAAGCGAAGGCGATGGTAGTGCCATCAGGCGAGATGGCTGGGTAGCGCATCCAGAGCGGATGATCTTCTGCGCTGGCAGAGAGTGCTGCAGAGAGCAGGGCTACTGAAAAGATTAACTTTTTCATTTGCGTATGTTTTATGTTTGAATATGCGTTATAAAAATCTCTTCTCTTTCGGGGCTAGAATGCTGTTTCTTGCTCCTAACGGATGCAAAGGTAGTTATTTTTTGCGATATTTAAGCATAAAAAAAGAAAAAAGTGAGAAAAAGTTTGGTGTATTCAAAAAATATATGTACCTTTGCAGCCGCAAATAAGAAAAGTGGCTGATTGCATTATTGGTTAGCTGGTTTGCGTTTTGAAAAGTGTTGGTTCCGTAGCTCAGTTGGATTAGAGCAACAGCCTTCTAAGCTGTGGGTCTTGGGTTCGAACCCCAACGGAATCACTATAATAGGCAAAATGAAACTTATTTGTACAAAAATAGCGTGAGAGAACAATAGTAGTAAGTTGCTTATTCATAGGTACTTATCTCTGTTGTTCTTTTTTATTTTTAAATATATTTTATCACTTATTCCTCTTTTATGTACTCTTTTCATAAATAGCTGTTAATCAATATGTTATGAATTTGACGTATTGAGAAATCATCCATGTGTGTTACAAATGTGTTATCAAAAAGCGCTAATGTGTTACCAGAATAGAGAAGTTGAAATCCTTAATGATCTTAATGACCATGACCTTAATGACCGGAAAATGGACCTAAACATTCATTTGTTTTTCTGATGAAATTCCTTCCTTGTCTTAGCCATTGCTTCCGTAGCTATGTCATGGGTTTCTATCAGCAATGGGCTCTTGTGGTATTGCACGATTTTGACTCCGACTGAGTTGTGCCTTTTCTTTACCTCGATGCATTGAATGATCAAGTCCGGATTGGCTGATTTAGCCGTTGGAGTCTTGTCAAAGTTCTGAATATAGGCAGCGTTGGTCAGGAAGAGAATGTCGGAACCTTCCGGTATTTCCTGCATTACCTTGATCATGAGGGTTAGCATCATGCGGAATTCCGTGGTGTGTAGGTCGCTGATTACATCACGGCTGATGATGTTGCCGTTATGCTCAATCACAACGGCAGCACCACCAGCTCGCTCTTTATGGCCATAATCACATGAGCCACCTATCCAAACGTAATATGTTGATGTATCTTGTGTCATAATTATTTTATCTTCAATGTCCGCAGATATTCCTTCTG
>ERZ1504835.395-NODE-395-length-10534-cov-3.252123_pt1 | contig 10534 bp, 8 predicted proteins | sample MGYA00572106_ERZ1504835 | MGnify/ENA primary metagenome ERZ1504835 (study PRJEB39906, sample SAMEA3182106) | gut metagenome | biome: human; feature: gut; material: Stool; isolation source: human stools | place: Canada | collected 2013-02-26 ...
TCAGCCGTCTCCTCCGGCGCGGTAAAGGCGGCGCCGTGGACGGCACAGCCGTACTGGGGGAACGGGATGGTCTGCATCCGGTCCTCCGTGAAGATATGCACGTTGTCGGGCCACAGCGTGCGGGCGTAGGCACTGCGGGCCGTGTAGGGGTCGTGGTTGCCGGGGGCGATGACCACCTGCCCCTGAAAGCCGCCCAGAGCGCGGGCCAGCAGCTTGGCGGTGTCGCCGCTGAGGTCGTCGCCATCGAACAGGTCGCCTGCCAGCAGCAGGAGCTGCACGCCGTGGTCATTGGCCCAGTCCACCATGCGCTCCGGCATGCGGCGGCTCTCGGCACGGCGCTGGCGGGCCTGCTCCGGCGTCAGGGCGCCGAAGGCGCTGTCCAGATGGAAGTCTCCGGCGTGAAGGATGCGGACCATCACGCTTCCTCGGGCTGCCAGCCCTTGCAGACGTCCACCCACTGGGTGAAGTTTTTGCCGCAGCAGCGCTCCAGCTCGTCACAGGTCAGCTCGATGGCGCTGGCGGCGCTGCCCACGGCGGGGAACACCGTGTCAAAGCGCTTCAGGGACACATCCAGATAGGTTTTCACATCCTCCGGCAGGGCGAAGGGACACACGCCGCCCACGGCGTGGCCGATGCGCGCCACCGCCTCGTCGGCGGTGAGCATCTTGGCCTTGACGCCGAAGAAGTGCTTATACTTGCTGTTGTCCACCTTGGCATCGCCGGCGGCCACCACCAGAATGGGATCCTCCCCGATCTTGAAGCTCAGGGTCTTGGCGATGCGGGCGCCCTCCACGCCGACAGCCAGAGCGGCCAGCTCCACCGTGGCGCTGGATACGTCGAATTCACGGATGCGGTCGGCCACGCCGTAGGGCTCCAGATAGGCTCTTACCTTTTCCACAGACATGATACAGTTTCTCCTTTTATTTGATCTCAATACGCTCCACACCGGTGCAAAGGCCGGTGTCGCTGTTCAATGTGAAGATGCAGCCCTGCGCGGAGCAGGGGCCGTCCGCCGCCTGATAGCGGCCGGGGAGGCCGCCCAGAAAGAACTCCATGGATTGCTGGGGACGAACGCCCAGCACCGACTCGATAGGGCCGGTCATGCCCAGATCCGTGACGTAGCCGGTGCCCTTGGGGAACACGCGGTTGTCGGCGGTGGGCACGTGGGTGTGAGTGCCCCAGAGCGCGGAGACGCGGCCATCCAGATAGTAGGCCATGGCCAGCTTCTCGCTGGTGGCCTGCGCGTGGAACTCCACCAGCGTGAAGGTGGGCTTGTCCAGCGTCTTCAGCAGGCGGTCCGCCGTGGTAAAGGGGTTGTCGGCGTTGAAGTCCAGGTCGCAGCGGCCGATGAGCACCAGTACCGCCACGGAGAAGGCTCCGCAGTCGTAAGCGGCGCAGCCGCGGCCCGCAGCGCGGCCGGTGAAGTTGGCAGGCCGCAGGATGTAGCCGCTCTCGTCCAGAAACGTGGCGATCTGTGGCTTGCCGAAGGTGTGGTTGCCCAGCGTCACCACGTCCGCACCGGCGGCCAGCAGATCCTCCGCCTGGGCCCGGGTCAGGCCGCTGCCGGAGATATTCTCGCCGTTGACCACGGTGAAGGCGATGTTCTGCTCCCGCTTGAAGGTGCGCAGCTTCTTCTCCAGCAGCTGCAGGCCCGTCTCGCTGGCCACGTCGCCCAGCGCTAAGATGCGATAGTCCATGTGATCTCCTCCTTTGAGGTCAGTCATTCCAGCCCAGTATCTTCGTGAGCTGGCGGTTGGTGTAGTAATAGGCGGAAGCCGGATAGTTCCGCAGGTTGGCGGTATTGGAGCACAGCAGGTAGTCCACGGTGCGGCCCTCGCCGTCGGCCACAAGGCCGCAGATGACGGTGGTATGGTGCCGCGGCTCCTCCACGCCCATGGTGATGATGTCCCCCACCTGACCGGTGAAGTAGGGTGCGCCTACCACGGCCACAAGACCGGAGCCGGTATGCTCGGCCGCCAGATCGAGGAAAGCGCCCACATTGACCCACGGCAGCGAGACGCTGCGCTCGCTGTTGTAGAACCAGCCGTCCCGATAGCCGCCGGGGAGGGCGGGGATGCCGCCAGCGGTCAGCACCTGCGAGCCGAAGTTCATGCAGTTGCCGCCCAGATCGTCATACGCCTTGTAGGCGGGATTCCGCTGGGCGCTGTACGTCAGCATGTAGTCCAGCGCGGCGGCGCGGTCGTAGTCGTGATCCCACGTGACCGGCGGCGTCCAGAGCTCCCGCGGGCCGCTCTCCCGCGCCTCGATGCAGGCAAGGAGCTGGGGCAGGTGGCGGTCCGTATCGGTGACAGGGTCGTAGTCGGCGCTGTAATAGGGGTTATCGTCGGAGTCGTGGGACGCAATGCGCCAGCGGTCGCCGGTGATGCGTTGGAGCCGGAAGGTGTGCTGCACGTTCCACTGCTCCGAGGGCAGGCCGTTCAGGCCGTTGAAGTAGACCACGCTGCTCTCCAGCAGCGTCAGCTCCGCCGTGTCGCCGTCCCGCGTCAGGTCCGTGCAGCGCAGGGAATAGCTGTACGAGCCGGCGTGGAGGTCGATGGGCGCCCGCAGGCGGATCTCCGCCAGCGTGCGCCAGACGGTCCTGTGGTAGTCGGACTGGGCGCGGTCCGTGAACAGGTCGGTGCAGTCGATGACCTGCAACCGGGTAACGGACTGATAATAGCAGTCCATGAAGTCCAGCAGCAGCAGCTCCTGCCCCGCGGTCATGCCATGGGACGCGGCGCCGGAGATGCGTTCGAAATCGGCGCCGACGGTGACAGGCTCACTGCCCCAGACGGATCTGTGCTGCCGCGTCCAGACCTCCGTTTCCGGTACGGCAGGGACGGTCTGTGAGTCCTCCGGCGGAGGGGACGCGTCGCCGGTGCCGGAAACAGGGCCGCAGGCGGCTGCGGACAGAGCCACGGCCAGCAGGAGCATCAACAGGATCAGGCGTTTCAAGAGTGCGTCCCCCTCTCTGTAAAGTGCCATTTGTTGACAGGAAAACCCTGTCGGATGATGGCATTATACCAAAAAAAGCTCCGGAGCGCAACGCGCTCCGGAGCCGGTGGGGTATTTATTTTGCGTATTCCACGACCTTGGTCTCCCGCAGGACGTGAACCTTGATCTGTCCGGGGTATTCCAGCTCGTTCTCGATGCGCTTGGCCAGCTCCCGCGCCAGAATGACCATCTGGTCCTCGGACACCTGCTCGGGCTTGACCATGACGCGGACCTCGCGGCCGGCCTGGATGGCGTAGCTCTTCTCCACGCCGGGGTAGGTGCCGGTGATCTCCTCCAGCTTTTCCAGACGCTTGATGTAGTTCTCCAGATTCTCGCGGCGGGCGCCGGGGCGGGCGGCGGAGATGGCGTCGGCTGCCTGCACCAGACAGGCCACCAGCGTCTTGCACTCCACGTCGCCGTGGTGCGCCTGAATGGCGTGGATGATGTCTTCCTTCTCGCGGTACTTGCGGGCGTACTCCACGCCCAGCGCCACATGGGTACCCTCGAACTCATGGTCAAGGGCCTTGCCGATATCGTGGAGCAGACCGGCGCGCTTGGCGGCCTGTACGTCGGCGCCCAGCTCGGCGGCCATCATGCCGGCGATATGGCCTACCTCGATGGAATGCTTGAGAACATTCTGTCCGTAGCTGGTGCGGTACTTCATGCGGCCGAGCAGCTTGATCAGCTCGGGATGCAGACCGTGGATGTTCGTCTCGAAAACGGCGCGCTCGCCCTCGGCCTTGATGGTGGCGTTGACCTCCTTCTGGGCCTTGGCGACCATTTCCTCGATGCGGGCGGGGTGGATGCGTCCGTCCTGAATGAGCTTTTCGAGCGCGATGCGCGCGACCTCGCGCCGCACGGGATCGAAGCTCGAGAGCGTGATGGTCTCGGGCGTATCGTCGATGATGAGGTCGCAGCCGGTAAGCGTCTCGATGGCGCGGATGTTGCGGCCCTCGCGGCCGATGATGCGGCCCTTCATCTCGTCATTGGGCAGGGGAACCACACTGACGGTGATCTCGGCCACATGATCGGCGGCGCAGCGCTGGATAGCGGTGGCCACGATCTCGCGGGCGCGCTGGTCCGCTTCGTCCTTGGCGCGGGCCTCGATCTCCTTGATCTTCAGCGCCGTCTCATGGGTGACCTCGGACTCCACCTGGGCGATCAGGTACTCCTTGGCCTGATCCGCCGTGAAGCCGGAGATGCGCTCCAGCATCTCGGTCTGGCTGCGCTTGATGAGCTGGATCTCCTCCTGCTCCTTGTCGGCGGCGGCGTGCTTCTGGGCCAGCGCCTCCTCTTTCTTTTCGATCATCTCGGTCTTGTGATCGAGATTTTCCTCTTTCTGCTGCAAACGGCGCTCCTGCTTCTGCTGCTCGGCGCGGCGTTCTTTGACCTCTCTCTCGTATTCGCTGCGGTTTTTCAAAATCTCTTCTTTTGCTTCGAGAAGCGCTTCCCGCTTTTTACTCTCAGAGCTTTTAATTGCCTCGTTGATGATGCGCGTGGCTTCTTCCTCCGCGCTGGAGATTTCTTTTTCCGCTACGCGCTTGCGGTAGCGAATGCCGAGGAGGAAAAAGACCACCGCCGCCACAGCGAACGCGGCTGCTGCCACGATCCAACCTGTTACGGTCACTGTGCATTCCTCCTATGTTGTGATGGGTTGTATGGGCCGGCACAAAATGTGCCATAGAAAATAATCGAAAGGTACCCCTGTCCCCTCGATGATAATCCTTCATAATTCTAAACACATTGCGGGCAACTGTCAAGGGAAATCGGGAAAAATTCCCCTCCTTTTTTGGACAAATGCACGGTTTTGTGCAGGTCACTGGATATAGGACGCGGCGGCGTAGCCCAGTTGACCCTGATGGCCCACGCTGTACCAGCCGCCGTACTGTCCGTAGACCGTCACCACGGCGCCGGAGGGCAGCTGAGCCGCCACCCTGCCCTGCTGCGACGGGTACTCCCGCAGGTTCAGGTTCCCCGACTGGGTGCGGACCGTTCCGCGCCACGGGGTAATGGGCGTGATGAAGGGCAGGCCGAAATACTCCGTCAGGGACAGCACCAGATTGGCGGCGATGGACTGGATGTTGTTCTGCACCCAGCGGGCATCGGCATAGTTGTCGTGATATCCCAGCTCCAGCAGCACCGCAGGCATGCGGGGCTGGCGCACCTCCCCCAGGGTGGTGGTGGAGCGGGCATAGACCTTTTCCGGCAGGGGGTAAATGCTCTTGAGATTCCGCACGAAGATGTCGGCGGCCCGCCGGCCGTTGGTGCTGCCCGGGTAGTAGAAGGCGATAATGCTGCGGACGGCGCCCTCCCGGCTGCCGTCCGTGCTGCCGTTGGAGTGGAGTGCCAGGTAGAAGTCGTAGTTCCCTGCATTGCCCTGACGGATGGAGCTGGCCGCCGTCATCTCCGGCGTGTTGCGGCCGAAGCGGATGGTGTTGGCGGTGAGGTACGGCTCCATGGCATCGGCGATGAGGTTCATGAAATGCTCCTCGCTGCCTGCGCCGGTGATATACGGGTTATATTCCTGCGTGGATGGACTGAGATAGATGCTGGGCATGGTCATTCCCCTTTCCTTTTTGCTGCACTATAAATATATGGAAATGACGGCGGAGATGTGTTATCATGGGGGCACGAAATGAAAGGCGGTATGTACCATGAAAGCTCCACGTCCCTACGCTAAGATCACCATCACGCCCAAGGGCGAGGCCGCGCTGACCGGCGGGCACCCCTGGGTCTACGAGGGGGAGGTCACCGCCGCGGACGGCGGGCCGGAGGACGGCGCGCTGGTGGACGTGGTAAGCCGCCGCGGCAGCTGGCTGGGCTGCGGGTTCTACAACAGCCGCTCCAAGATCCGGGTGCGGCTGGTGAGCCGCAATGCCAACGATGACTTCTCCGACGCCTTCTGGGAGCGGCGCATCCGCTATGCCTGGGACTACCGCAAGGTGGTGATGGGCGAGACGGACAGCCGGTGCTGCCGCGTGATCTTCGGCGAAGCCGACCTGTTCCCGGGTCTGACGGTGGACCGGTTCGAAAGCGTGCTGGTGACCCAGACGCTGAGTCTGGGCATGGAGCGCATCAAGGACCGGCTGTTCCCTCTGCTGGTCAAGGTGCTGCGGGAGGATGGGCAGGACATCCGCGGCATCTACGAGCGCAACGATGTGGCCATCCGCGGTCTGGAGGGCATGGAGCAGAACAAGGGGTGGTATCCCCTGCCCGGCGAGACGCCGCCGGAGCGCACCGACGTGGACATCGTGGAAAACGGCATCACGTATACCGTGGACTTTGAGAATGGGCAGAAAACCGGCTTTTTTCTGGACCAGAAGTACAACCGGCTGGCAGTGGCCCGTCTGGCCAAGGGGCGAACGGTGCTGGACTGCTTCACCCACACCGGCTCCTTCGCCCTCAACGCCGCCAAGGGCGGGGCGGCCCACGTCACCGCCGTGGACGTATCGGAGTTCGCGGTGCAGTGCGCGGCGGAGAATGCGCGGCGCAACGGGCTGGACGGCGTGATGGACTGCGCGGCGGCCAATGTGTTTGACCTGCTGCCCCAGCTGGAGAAGGAGCCGCGGAAATACGACTTCATCATTCTGGACCCGCCGGCCTTCACCAAGAGCCGCAAGACAGTACACAGCGCCATGTCCGGCTATAAGGAGATCAACTACCGCGCCATGAAGCTGCTGCCCCGGGGCGGATATCTGGCCACCTGCTCGTGCAGCCACTTCGCCACGGAGGAGCTGTTCGTCAAGATGCTGCACAGCGCCGCCCGTGACGCGGGGGTGCAGCTGCGGCAGATCGAGGCGCGGCAGCAGTGCGCCGACCACCCCATCCTGTGGGGCGTGGAGGAGACGAACTACCTGAAATTCTTCCTGTTTCAGGTGGTGTGAGGGCAACAAAAAAGCAGCAGCGTGACCGGCGGTCACGCTGCTGCTTTTTGTCTTGTCAGGCGGCGGGGTCCTGAGGCTCCACGGTGTCCTCCTCCCCTGCCTGCGGCAGGGCGGCATCGGGCGCAGCCGGCGCGGCCGCGCCGGTGCGGGTGACGCTGTCGGCGGTGAGGATGACGCCCTCGCCCTCGGCGTAGCGGACGGTGACGCTGTCGCCCACGTTGTAGATGACGGTCTCCGGCGCCGCGGCGGCGGAGATGACATAATAGGCGTCGCCGGTGTTCAGGCGCAGGTAATACAGGGTGTTGCCGTCCACCACGGCGGAGCGGATGTCCTCGATGATGCCGGTGATCTCGCCCTGCCCCGTGACGGGCAGCTGGGCATCATCGCCGGAGACAAGGCCCTTCTCCGCCAGAATGCGGCGGTAATTGGCCTCGCACTCCGCCACGGTATCGCCGGTGGCCACGATCTGGTACTGGCTGACGTTGACCATGGCGTACATCTTCACCAGCTGGGCCGCGTCCTTCAGGGCCATGAAGTACGTGGGCTGGTCGGAGATGTTCAGCAGCAGCGGGAACGTAGCGGTGTACTTCATCTGCTGGACCTGACCCGTGGGCGCTGTCCATGGCGGAATACTCCTTGGCGCCGGCCACCAGATAGAAGCGGGTGTCCTTGGTGCGCTGGTTGGACAGGATGAAGCCGATGTTGGACTCGTCGGACACCACGGAGGTGACGCCGGTATACATATACACATCGTCGCCGATGGCGATGTAGTTATAGCCCTCGGTGGTGACGGTGACATCGCGCTGACCGAACAGGGAGTTGATAAAGCCGTTGATATACGCGCCGTGGTAGTCATACTGCTGCATGATGAGGTCGGCGGTGTAGACGTGGTCCACCCAGTTGGGGACGCTGCCCGTCTCGTAGTAGGTGCTCTCGCCGGTGACGGCGTTCACCAGCACCGCGCCGATGATGTCGCGGCCGCCGAACAGGCCGATGGTGTGGCTGACACGGGGGCAGACCCACCAGGGATCGCCGTTTTCGTCGATCTCAAAGGCGGGATCGTCGAACATAAAGGTGGGATAGCGGAGCCGCAGGTGGCGGTTCAGGTTGCGGCCGAAGTGCTCGGCGGTGGTGTATCGGATCCCCTCGTCCAGACGCACCACCTCCACGTTCTGGGTGACCATGTCGATGATGAGATAGGCGGGCAGGCCCTGGGAACGGTTGTTCAGCCACTTGATGAGGTCGCCGTAGCGCAGGGGCGTCACGCGGACGGGGCGGCCCTGATAGTTGATCTGGGTGTAGTCGTCGGCCACCTCGAACTGGGACACCATGTCCGCCAGCTCGCCCAGCTTGCGGTTGCCCAGCTTCATGGCGGACTCGGCGTCCAGCATGGGGATCTGGTCGTAGCTGATCTCCTCCACCTCGGCGGCAAAGTCGCCGTCCTGAACGGTCAGCAGGTCGCGGTAGTCCTTGGCGCGGAACAGCTGCCAGCCCAGCACCGCGCCTACCAGTGCGGTGGCTGCCAGGGCTGCGGCGACGATGAGGGGGACGGTACACTGCTTCTTCAGGAAGTCGAAGTAGCCCTTGGCGCCGGCGCCCTGAAAGCCGGAGGTCAGGACGGCGCAGACGCCGTACACCGCGCAGCACAGCAGCACGAAGATGTAGAATTCCTCGCTTTTGAGGTTGATGGGCGGCAGCACCACATAGTAGTAGATGGCGGCAAATACCAGCGTCACCGCCAGATTCAGCAGTGTGCGGCCCAGAGGTGTGCCCACGGGCTTATGTTCCTTTTTGGGGCGGGGCTGGCGGGCAAAGCCCTGAAAGTTGGGGTCGTTCCAGTTTGTGTTTATAGGCAGTTCCTTTCTGTGTTTTGGCACTTTAAGGATATTATACCCGATGGCGGGGGTTTTGTATAGGGGGTGGGGATGTTTTGCATCTGCGGATGCGCAAACGAAATCTCCCCCCTGATTTTGACAACAAGCCGTATAAAATGTCAAAAGAATCACCCTGCGTATCACTGCGCAGGGTGATTTTTTTATGACAGGCAGGTACATCCGCCAACCGTACACTGACACTCAGGCCAGGATGTCCGTCAGGTCATTCAGCCCCATGGACCGGGCGATGACCAGCACATGGTCGCCCTCCTCAATGGTGGTCATGCCGCCGGGGATCATGGTGACGCCGCCGCGGACAATGGCTGCCAGCAGCACGCCGCTGCGCAGCTGCAGGTCCTTCAGAGGCACGTGCAGCAGGCGGTTGGAGGTGCCTCTGGCCAGAAACTCCAGGGCCTCCACCTGGCCGCCCAGCAGCTTGTACAGCGACTCCACGGCCATGCCCTCGGAATTGGCCAGGGCGCGGACGTAGCGGGTGATCTGGTTGGCGATAATGTCCTTGGGGCTGATGATGCTGCCAAGGCCAGTGTCCTGCACCAGCTCGATGTAGTTGGGGCGGGTCATCTTGGCCAGCACCTTGCGGACTCCGGCGCGGCGGGCCGACATGGCCATCAGCAGGTTCTCCTCGTCGCGGCCGGTCAGAGACACGAAGCCGTCGGCGCCGAAGATATTCTCCGCCTGAATGAGGTCGTTGTCCGTGCCATCGCCCTCGATGATCATGGTCCCCGGCAGGTGCTGGGACAGGAATAGACACTTGTCGTGATCCTGCTCTACGATGCGGACGTGGGTATTGGTGCGGTCCAGCTCCCACGTCAGGTACATGCTGATACGGCTGCCGCCCAGCAGGGCCACGTTCTTCACCCGATGGAGAGGGCGGCCCATGACCTTCAGCATCTTCTGGAGCTCACCCTTGGTGCCCACCAGATACAGCCGGTCGTCGGCCCGGGGCACAAAGGAGCCGTTGGGAATGATGCACTCGTCGCCCCGCTGGGCGGCGCAGATCAGCACGTCCGCCCTGCGCTCGCCGTGGAAGCTGCTGAGGCTGTGGCCCACCAGCGTGTCCTCCGGCAGGGCCTGCAGGCCGATCATATCGATGCGGCCGCCGGCAAAGGGCTCCACGGAGATGGCGGCGGGAAAGCTGAGGATGCGGGCGATCTCCTGGGCCGCAGCCAGGTCGGGATTGATGACCATGTCCAGTCCGATCTCCCGCTTCAGGATGTCCGCATCCTGCCGGTACTCGGTGTTGCGGACGCGGGCCACGGTATGACGTGCGCCCAGGCTCTTGGCGATGAGGCAGCAGACCATGTTGGTGTCATCCACGCCGGTGACGGCGATGACCAGATCCGCCGAGCGGACGCCGGCGTCCATCAGGACGCTGATGGACGCGCCGCTGCCGTGGACGCACATAACATCCATCGTACTGTCGGCGCGGGACAGGTGGGCGATCTCGTTGTCCACCATGACGATGTCGTGCTTCTCCTGGGTCAGCTGGCCGGCGATGGCGTAGCCCACCTTGCCGCAGCCCACAATGATGATCTTCATGCTTCCTCCTCCCCGCCCGATGAGGGCGCGGCATGTTTCTTTCGATGGATCAGGGACGCGGACAGCTCCGCGCCCAGTATCAGGACCTGCCCCGACATATACAGCCACAGCAGTACCACCACGATGGTGGCGATGGAGCCGTACAACTGCGCATACCGGGCCATATTTTCCACATAATAGGAAAAGGCCATGCTCAGCAGCAGCCATGCCGCCAGAGAGCTG
>ERZ1504835.416-NODE-416-length-10234-cov-5.108459_pt1 | contig 10234 bp, 9 predicted proteins | sample MGYA00572106_ERZ1504835 | MGnify/ENA primary metagenome ERZ1504835 (study PRJEB39906, sample SAMEA3182106) | gut metagenome | biome: human; feature: gut; material: Stool; isolation source: human stools | place: Canada | collected 2013-02-26 ...
TCAAGCTCTTTACTGCAATTGAGATTGCCATTGAGATTGCTTGCGGATTTTAGGCACTATACAAATCTCCCATAGCGCCATGAATCCTAGACAACAAGGCATAATCACACGAAGCACTCGTGGTATCAGCCAATTCCACTGCCTTATTGTAGTTATCGAGAGAAGCAGGGGCATCCTGCAAATCCCGATACACACAGCCTAAAAGATAATATGCCAGCATTCGCTCATTCACAGAGCCGTGCCTGTCGTAATAGGCAACCACTCGCTTCATCACGCTATCTGTGGTAAAATCCACAAAGCTCTTGTTCATTGCCTTGGCATAGATCAGATCATAATGCATCTGTTGTGCCTTGCTCATATCAGGCTTCTGCGCCTTCAGGCTATCAAGCATGGCTAAGGCTGTCTGTGCCGAATCCTGACAGACATCCATCAAACTATCAGCACTAGCCATCTTGGAATCCACAACACGATTCCCGCCACATGAAACCAGCAGAAACAAAACGGTTATGATAACTATTTGCAGAAAATTACAAGTTGTCTTTCTTCTCATCATTGCATATTTCTTTTATAGGATGCAAAAATAATACTTTTTGTTGGAACCAAGAATGTCATTTAAGGAAGTTTTTGAAAAAAGTCTAGGTGAAACAACTATGAAGCGGATAATATCTTCTTCTAATGGAACAAGCAAGTACAAAAGCATTTAGTAATTTTGCACTTGCTTGTTGAATTCGCGCTTTTTAATCAAACATACATGGCTTCTAAGTCTATGAGTTCCGAGGTGGAAAACATAGAAATAAAAAGCAAAGAAAAAAATAACACGGACAGATTGAATTTGTCCGTGTTATTTTTTAGTCTTACTTATTCGTCTTACTTATTCATCCACCTGCTCATAATAATAAGAATAGTCTATGCCCTTCATAAAGACCTCACGGTCTTCAATCTTATCAGTTAAAGCATTGGAAATAAGCTGTTTGATGCGACTGCTATCAACAACACTCTGTGTCATCGCAACCAAATAATCATTCTTGTCAATAAGGCTCCAATCCACACATTTTTTCAGCCTGCGCTTCAATATCAAGTCAAGCCAAATGCGCGTAGCTCTACCATTTCCCTCACGGAAAGGATGAGCGATGTTCATTTCTACGTATTTGTCGATGATTTCATCCAGCGTACTTTCCGGCATCTGTTCGATTCCTACAAGTGTTTGGGGGAGATATTGCGCCATAGCAAACTGGAAACCGCCCTTTGCAATATTCACAGTTCGGATCTGTCTTGCAAAATCGTATAGACCACCAAAGAGGAAAGCATGAATCTGCTGCAAACCTTTGACAGAGCCTTCTGTAATGGAATTGATCAATTCACTCTCAAAAAGAGTGTATGCTTTCTTGCGACTCTGCCCATCAATGGTATTATCGCTATAGGTAAACCAATCCAGAAAGTCAGCAGCCTTATTATTAGGAAAGTTCCTGGCTAGCAGCATAATGCCTTCATTGTCGAGAACATCGGTCAAACGCAGTTTACCATCAGGAGCTTGTAATTTCAACTGGTTAGTGGCACTAACCAGTTCATTATTTTCCTTCTTCAGCTTAGTCTTCAGATACTTCCAGTAATTACGTTTTTTGGAATAATCATCCTGCTCGTTCAATACACCAATAATATCCAGTACGGAGAACCACCACTTGTTGTGTTCCCCGTCCCAAACCGCTCTTACCTCCCGGTCTTTATAAAATCTGATTGATAATTTTCTGTCCATATTGCAATTCATTTTAAGAACACCCCGTATAACGGCATATTGGTGATATTAGCCTGCTGGCGATAAGGCAACATAGAATAACGGATGGCTGAAATATCCGGATGCTCCATCAGATAATGATGAAGGGAGGTTGCCTTGACGCTTGTACCTCCTTTTACCTCAATAGGCAATAAGACACCATCACGCTGAATCAGAAAATCCATTTCCATACGAGAGGTATCGGAACTGTAATAATAGATATGCTGCCATCCGGATGCAAGCAACTGCTGCAGCACATACTGTTCCGTAAAAGCTCCTTTATATTCAGTAAATACCGCATCACCCAAAAGTACCTCCTTGGCAGGCGTATCAGCCATGGCACCCATCAACCCGCAATCGCATAAATATAGCTTAAACGCCGATAAATCTTCATAAAACTTCAGAGGCAACTCCGGCTTCGATACCTTTGTTATCTTATACACCAGTCCAGCATCCACCAGCCACTGGATGGCAAGTTCAAATTCCTTGGCTCTACCGCCCTTCTTCAACACGCCATAGACAAACTTTTTGTTCTCCTTAGACAACTGACCCAGAATGGATTGCCAAACCATATCTATACGGGGCACTTCCTGCGATGGTGCATGCTTGGAGAAATCACTGGCATAGTTGGAAAGAATCTCGTTCTGCAGGCTGCGCACCTGATTAAGCAACTTGTTTTCAGCAAAAGCCTTTACCACTTCGGGCATACCACCTACATAATAATATTGTCGCAGCAAGTCCTTCAGTTTTTCGTGAAAAGCATTCATCAGTTCATAGTCATGGCTGTGCATCAACTTCAGCAGCTGCTCCTCGCCCATTGCCATGAGAAACTCCTCGAAATCCATCGGAAAGAGACGCAAGGTCTGCACCTTGCCTACAGGAAACGAGACTCCTGCATGCAAAGCAACTCCCAGCAGAGAACCAGCTACTACAATATGATATTCCGGGGCATCTTCACAGAAATATTTCAAAGCCTCTAAAGCCTGCGGGAATGCCTGCACTTCATCCAGAAAAATAAGAGTTTTGCCTGGAATAATATCTACCCCAGTCAAAGCACTTAAGCCCTGAATGATTCTGGCAACGTCAAAATCGCCTGAATAGATGGCTTGCAGGTTTACATTCCTATCGCAACTTACGTAAGCCAGACTATCAAATTCCTGCCTACCGAATTCCTTAAGGAGATAAGTTTTTCCACATTGTCGTACACCATTAAGAATCAATGGCTTGTGGTGCTCCTGACTCTTCCATTCCAGAAGCTGTTCATATACCTTTCTCTTCATATCTTTACACTTTTAGACACATAAAAATGCCAGAACGATACACTTTTCGACACATAAAACCACGCTATCATTACACTTTCTGACACATAAAACCTGCGCAAAGATACACTTTTAGACACATAAAACCAAAAATTCGCTGCCTTTTTCCGGATTCATTAAGACAATTTAACCCAGCAATCTCTTACTTGCCTAAGAAAGTATAATGGAATATTGGCATTCTTTGCCTTATTCCATTTACTGCCTGGTTATGGCAAGATATTGCCCTTTACCAGGGCAACTTTGTGCCATTGCCAGGCACAAAACGATACGTCGGGAGATAAAATTCAGCTGAACTATCTGTAAAAAGACTACTCTCGCTTTTACTCTTCACTCTTCACCACTCTTCACTTATCGCGAGGTTCAGCTATCATTTATTCCAAGATCTGGTCTTCATTGATGACAGGGCCTGGTCTTCATTGATAACAAAGCTTAGTCTTCATTGATGACGGAACCATTGCCTCTCTGATATTCTTTCCTCTAAAATAATATGGGTGAAGAGAGGTGAAGAGTAGTGAAGAGTGAACCACCACTCTTCACCGCTATAACTACCTAACTAATAGACCGTTAAACCATATCTATGAAGAGTGAAGAGTAAAATACTATTCTTTTTCCTTGTAGAAAATCTTGTTGGCACCGCTTGTAATCTTCAGCGCCTCAGGATGCTCCTCAATAAAGCTGTTGATGTGGCGGATACGCTTCTCCTCCAGGATTTCATCCACGGCAATGAGAATGCCCGTCTCCTCTACATCGCCGAAGCCATAATTGATGGCTGTACCAAAGAGCTTCATGGTAGGACTGAGGTTCATGTAGGCATTCACCAGAGGAGGAATATTGAAACCGAGCTGGCGAATCTCATGATTCAGAATGCGATAGTCAGCACGGAAATCATCTTCCGTGAAGATAGCTGCCATCTCGCTCTCAGGAGTTTCCAACTTCAATGGCTTCATCGGAATCACCAGGTTCTCCTTGTCATCAAAATGCTTCTTGAGGAAGTAGAGAATCATATCGCGGCCACGACGGATGTAAGAAGGATACATCGTCATCTTTCCGAAGAAATACTTTACATCCGGATAGAGCACGGTGAGGGCACCCAATCCATCCCAGAGATTGTCGAGAGCAAAGATACTCTTGGTATTCTTGCGCACATTCTGATACTCGAGAGAGACGAACGAACGGCCCAGCTCTACGGTATATGGCATGTATTCCTTCAGGAACTTATCTGAAAAGTGGAACATGTGACTGGTTGCAAGCTTAGGCTGCCCCTTTTCATTAAGTTCCCAATCCTTGCCCAGGAGATAGCGGTAGCCACCGATAATCTCGTTAGCATCTGGATTCCAGACAATAAGCTGCTTGTAGCAGTTGTCACCGAAGTCGAATTCGTCAAGGTCCATCGATTTACCCGTTCCACCACCTGCTTCGCGGAAAGCGATTTCACGAAGGCGACCAATTTCCTTCAATACATTTGGCGAATCATTAGCCGTAACGATATAGATTTCGTTATGACTCTTGTTGGTCATACGAAGCTGCTTCTCGGGAGTCAACTCGCTCTTCAGCAGTTCGCGGTCAATCGGTTGGATGATTTCTTCTTCCATAATTCTCTATATAATATCGATAATTATCTTGTTCTATTTCTCTTACTTTTTCTATGATTGCTCACTGTAAAAGGGTTCTCACTAGAGTTCGTAAACCCTGTCCTTCACATACTGAGCCCACTCTGTAGCCGACTTGCTGTGAGCAAAAGTCTGCCAGGGAATCGGCTTGCCGATGGCGATGCGGAAATGCTTGCCCACATTCTTGTACATCTCATCCACGAGGAACATCATGGCAAGGTTGAAAGGCAGATGCTTGTCGCTGAACCTGGCGATGCGATAGAACCGTTCGGAGTTCTGCCCACCGAAATGGATAGGCACCACATCACGCTGATATTCCACACTCTTGGAGATGAAAGTCTTCTTCCAAGGCAAATCGCGGATGCTGCCATCAGGCTGCTTGCGGCTGTTCAATCCCGCAGGGAACATCAGCATGTGGTTGTCACTCTGGAATCCAGCCTCTACCATGCGAGGGAAGTCACGGCTCTGTCTGCCGGTCTTGTTGATACCGATGCTCACCGGCTTCAAGCCCGGGAGATTGAGCAGCAGATCGTTTACCAGATAGCGAAACTTACCATCATAATGCGTTCCGATGATGGAGCCGAGGCACACGCCGTCCTGTCCACCCAGCGGATGATTAGACACGAAAGTATAGAGCTTGCCATCATTCTTATCCGGCAAATTCTCCAAGCCTACGATTTCTACATCCATCTTCAGATAGCGCACGCATTCTGTAAGCCACTCCGTACCGGAGAGGTTTCGGCTTTCCCACAAGAACTTGTTCACTTCGTCTTCGTGTATAATCTTTTTTAGCCAAGACACGAGGAATCCGGGAACAAATTTAGCTTTGCTCCCCATCTTGTTCTTCAGTATCTTTTCTATGTCTATCGTTTTCTCTATTGAACCACTCATTTTCAGTAAACCTAATAAGTTCCTGCAAAGTTAGTTTTTCTTTTTTAAATATGAGTCATTTTTCCCGAAAAATTATCAATAAAGCTAAAAAATAGTGCATTTTTCCACCTTTTCGGGAGAAATCAAGACAAAAAACATCGTTTTTCGCGAATTACCAGATACCAGCGAATAAGGAGCGTAAAAATGAAAAAAATCATTTTTTTGCGCCCGTTTCATAAAATTTGTGGAGAAACATGGAGCTATGTGAGGATTTTTATGTACCTTTGGAGCCGAATTCCTATTAAATAGGTACATACGCGCTGTATATAAGTACAAGCACGTAAAAGAAACAAGTTAAAAATAAGTAACTTACAAAAGAAAAAGAATCAAGAAGAATGATCAAGACAGCAGAAACATATCACGTACCCGTGCTCCTCAAAGAGAGCGTTGACGGACTCAACATCCAGCCAGGCGGCATCTATGTAGATGTTACCTTCGGCGGTGGAGGACATTCCAGGGAGATCATCTCCCGCCTGAGCGAGGGAGCACATCTCTACAGCTTCGACCAGGACGCTGATGCCGAGCGCAACGTGGTGGCAAATCCCAACTTCACCTTCGTATGCTCCAACTTCAGATACCTGAAGAACTGGATGAGATACTATGGCGTGGAGGGACTGGACGGACTACTCGCCGACCTCGGCGTATCGAGTCATCATTTCGACGACGAGACCCGCGGATTCTCCTTCCGCTTTGATTCTCCTCTCGACATGCGCATGAACAAGAGAGCCGGGAAGACTGCTGCCGACATCGTGAACGAATACGAGGAAGAGGCACTTGCCGACATCTTCTATCTCTACGGCGAACTGAAGAATTCCCGCCGCATCGCTTCAGCGCTGGTCAAGGCAAGAGCCGCAAGCCCTATCAAGACCACCAAGGACTTCATGGCTGCCGTGGAACCCCTCTTCAAGCGAGAGCGGGAGAAGAAGGAGATGGCCAAGCTCTTCCAGGCACTGCGCATAGAGGTGAATCACGAGATGGACGCCCTGAAAGAAATGCTCCGATCTGCCACCGAACTGCTCAAGCCGGGAGGAAGACTCTCGGTGATTACCTATCACTCACTGGAAGACCGCATCGTGAAGAATATGATGAAGGCGGGCAATCCAGAAGGCAAGGTAGAACAGGACTTCTTCGGAAGAATCGAGACGCCTTTCAAGCTCGTCAACAACAAGGTAATCATACCAGACGCCGATGAGCAGGAGAGAAACCCGAGAAGCCGCAGCGCCAAGTTGAGAATCGCAGAAAAGAAATAGAGTAAATGAGATTATCATGTAACTGCAATCATGTAATGCAATAGAAAATGAAACAAGATAAAGAAAAACCAGAAACAAGCATCCCGGCTGAAGAGCAGAAGGCGCAGGTTTCTGAAGAGCAGAAGTCGGAGCCGGAAGCTCCCAAACCGGCTCCGCAGGCTTCGCTCAAGGAAGTGATTGCCAAGCAGGCCATCGAGGAGGAAGAATCGGGATCTGCCAGCTTCACATTGCGCAAGATTCTGGGTGGTGACATCCTCACTGCACAAATCATCAGAAAGCAGATATGGCTGTTCATGCTCATCGTGTTTTTCATCATTATCTACATATCCAACCGATACAGCATCCAGAAGGACCTCATCGAATTGGACCAACTGCAAAAAGAGCTGCAAGACACGAAATACAGAGCACTGTCAACCAGCAGTCAGATAACAGAGAAGAGTCGTGAAAGCAATGTGCTCGACATGCTGAAGCACAGCAAGGACAGCACCCTGCACATCGCTACACAACCTCCCTACATCATAAACGTACCAGAAGAATGAGCAAGTTTGAGCATAAGAAAATAATGCCGCGCTATAGTGCCATCGCCATCATTATGACCCTGATTGCCACCGCCATCGTAGGAAAAGCACTCTACATCATGACGGCTAAGCACGACTACTGGATGCAGGTTGCCGAGCGACAGAAGAGAGACTCCGTGACCGTGAAGCCTAACCGAGGCAACATCCTGAGCTGCGCAGGACAGCTGATGGCGAGTTCGCTGCCAGAGTTCAAGGTATTCATGGACTTCAAGGCACTGACCGAAGCCGGCAACGACTCGCTTTGGGATGCCAAGCAGGATTCCATCTGCCAGGGACTCCACAAGATATTCCCGGAGAAGACAGCAGAGGAATTCAAGCGCCATCTCATAGAGGGACGCGGCAAGAAGAGCCGCCACTGGGCGGTATATGGAAGTCGTATCGACTATAACACCTTCACCGAGGTGAAGGCGCTGCCAATTTTCCGCCTCACTCCCTACAAGAGCGGATTCCACTGGGAGGAATACAATGCCCGCACCCGCACCTACGGTTCGCTGGCAGGAAGAACCATCGGAGCCATGTTTGGTGCCAAGGATACCGCCAGATTCGGACTGGAGCTGAGCTATGACTCCATCCTGCGCGGAACCAATGGTATCGTGCATCGCCGCAAGGTGCGCAACAAGTTCCTCGACATCACCGACACCCCTCCTATCGACGGTGCCGACATCGTTACCACCATCGATGTGAGCATGCAGGATCTTGCCGAGCGCTCACTCATCGAAGAGTTGAAGGAAATCAATGCCAACGTGGGTGTAGCCATCGTGATGGATGTGCCTACCGGCGACATCAAGGCCATTGTAAACATGGAAAAATGCTTCGATGGCGAATACAGAGAGATTCACAACCATGCCGTGAGCGACCTTCTGGAGCCGGGTTCGGTATTCAAGCCAGCCTCGCTGCTCGTAGCGCTCGATGACGGAGTAGTAGATACTACCTATCGCGTGGAAACGGGATGTGGTGTCTGGCAGATGTACGGACGAGATATGAAGGACCATAACTGGCGAAAGGGCGGATATGGAATGCTGACCTTCGCAAAGACACTGTGGTACAGTTCTAACATCGGTGTGAGCCGAATCATCGACGACCACTACCACAACTGTCCGGAGAAATTCGTACAGGGCATCTATCGCACCGGTCTGCACGACGACCTGAAGATACCGCTGGTGGGAGCTACTCCTGCCCGAATCCGAATGCCGCACAGAAACAGCCACGGACAGTATGACAACTGGGCAAAGACCAGCTTGCCATGGATGAGTATCGGATACGAGACGCAGGTGCCACCGATCTCTACCCTCACCTTCTACAACACCATCGCCAACAACGGCAAGATGATGCGTCCTAGATTCGTGAGCAAGGTAGTGAAGAACGGAGAAACCATCATGGAGTTTCCGCCAGAGGTGATGCGCCCACAGATAGCCAAACCGCAATCCATCAAGCAGATGCAGACCATCCTGGAACAGGTGGTTAGCCTGGGACTGGGCAAAAAAGCCGGTTCGCCTAACTTCAAGGTTGCCGGAAAGACCGGTACGGCTCAGGTTTCCAAGGGAGCCGGCGGTTACAAGAACGGCATTACCAACTATCTGGTGAGCTTCGCCGGCTACTTCCCAGCCGACAATCCGCGCTACAGCTGTATCGTCTGCATTCAGAAATCAGGTTTGCCAGCTTCCGGCGGAAGCATGAGTGGTAAGGTATTCCACGACATTGCCGAAGGCATCATGGCACAGAGCCTGAAACTCGACGTGAAGGATGCCAAGGATTCAGCCTCCATCTTCGTTCCGGACGTGAAGAACGGAAACGTACTGGCTGCCGACTACGTACTCACCCACCTGGGCATCAAGACCAACACCAACTGGAGTGGAAGCTACGCCAACGGCAATCCTATCTGGGGCAAGGCAGAACGCATAGGAAGCAGAAGCATCAAGCTTTTCAAAGAGAAGCAATACGGCAAAAGCACCGTGCCCGATATTACAGGCATGGGAGCCAGAGACGCTATCTTCTGCATGGAGAGCAGAGGAATCAGAACCAGGATTCATGGCAGAGGCAAGGTAATCAAGCAAAGTCTCATGCCGGGAACACCGGTCAAGAAGGGTTCCATCTGTATCATCGAATTGAACTAATATATATAATAAGGTGTAAATACATAAAGATATTAAATATGAAGTTACAAGAATTACTCAAAAACATCGAGCCGATTCAGATTGTCGGTGATGCTGATGTAGAGGTCTCGGGCGTAAACATCGACTCCCGACAGATTAAGGAAGGTCACTTGTTCGTTGCTATCAAGGGCACTCAGGTTGACGGCCACCAGTTTATTTCAAAGGCATTGGCCCTGGGCGCAAAGTCGGTTTTGTGCGAGGATATGCCTGAGGAGAAAATCGAAGGCGTAACTTACATTCAGGTAGCATCTACTGAAGATGCTGTAGGTAAAGTGGCTACACTCTTCTATGGTGATCCATCCAAGAAGCTGAAGTTGGTTGGCGTGACTGGCACCAATGGCAAGACCACCATCGCCACCTTATTATATAATATGTTCCGCAAGTTCGGACATAAGTGCGGTCTGCTCTCTACCGTCTGCAATTACATTGAAGGTGAGGCGATTCCTGCCGACCACACTACCCCAGACCCTATCGAGCTGAACATGCTGCTGGGCAAGATGGTAGAGGCAGGATGCGAATACGCCTTCATGGAGTGCTCTTCTCATGCCATCGCACAGAAGCGTATCGGCGGTTTGGAGTCTGTCTCTTATACACATCTCCGAGCCCACGAGACCGTACTAGAT
>ERZ1504835.427-NODE-427-length-9943-cov-3.257282_pt1 | contig 9943 bp, 7 predicted proteins | sample MGYA00572106_ERZ1504835 | MGnify/ENA primary metagenome ERZ1504835 (study PRJEB39906, sample SAMEA3182106) | gut metagenome | biome: human; feature: gut; material: Stool; isolation source: human stools | place: Canada | collected 2013-02-26 ...
TATTCGTCGGCAGCGTCAGATGTGTATAAGAGAGAGGAGCAGGAGCTGGTGCGGCGGGGTCACACGCTGGTACCCTTCGACCAGAAGGCGGATGTCTACATCGTCAACACCTGCTCCGTCACCGCCGTCAGCGACAAGAAGTCGCGGCAGATGATCCGGCGATGCCGGAAGCTGAACCCCAACGCGGTAGTGGCCGCCTGCGGCTGCTACGTGCAGACCCACGCGGAGGAGGCGGCGGGGCTGGACGTGGATCTCATCGCCGGTACCGGCGACCGCATGGCATTTCTGGACCTGCTGGAGCAAGTGGGCCGTGAGAAGCAGGTGACGATGCTGGACGACGCCCTGCGCCGCAGGGAATTCGAGGTGCTGCCTGCAGGCGGCATGGCGGAACGCACCCGCGCCATGCTGAAGGTGGAGGACGGCTGCGTCAACTTCTGCACGTACTGCATCATCCCCTATGCCCGCGGGCCGGTGCGTTCCCTGCCCAAGGCGGAGGCTGTGGCCCAGACGGAGCACCTGCGGCGGGAGGGGGATCGGGAGCTGGTATTCACCGGTATCGAGATCTCCAGCTGGGGCCGCGACCTGAAAAACGGGGAGAGCCTCATCGACCTTTTGGAGGCGGTGTCCGCCGCCGCAGGGGATATGCGGCTGCGGCTGGGCAGTCTGGAGCCCCGTACCATCACGGAGGACTTCTGCCGCCGTGCCGCCGCGCTGCCCCATCTGTGTCCCCACTTTCATCTGTCTTTGCAGTCCGGCTGTGACGCCACGCTGAAGCGGATGAACCGGAAGTACGATACGGCGCGGTTTCGGGAGTCGGTGCGGCTGCTGAACCAGTATTTCCACCGGCCCGCCATCACCACGGATCTCATCTGCGGGTTTCCGGAGGAGACGGAGGAGGAGTTCGGCCAGACGCTGGCATTCATCGAGGAATGCGGCTTCGCAGCCATGCACATCTTCCCTTATTCCATCCGCCCCGGTACCAAGGCCGCGGCTATGGGGCAGGTGCCGCCCGCCGTCAAGGAGCAGCGGACTGCCCGGGCCGGACAGGTGGCGGAGCGGATGCACCGCGCGTATCTGGAGGGCTGCGTGGGGCAGGTGTACCCTGTGCTGTTTGAGCAGGCCAAGGACGGCCTCTACACCGGCCACGCCCCCAACTATATGGAAGTCGGCGTGGCGGCGGATGGGCTGCATAACGTTATACTGGATGTGAAGATCACTGGCGTCGACGGGGAGATACTGCGAGGGGAGTTGACATAATGAATCACTTTTTCGCCTATATCGACAGGATGCGCTACATCGAGCGGTGGGCGCTGATGCGCAACAGCGTCCGGGAGAATATTCAGGAACACAGCCATCAGGTGGCGGTGCTGGCCCACGCGCTGGCAGTGATACGGAACGAGTTTTTCGGCGGGCAGGTGGATGCCGGTGCGGTGGCCGCAGCGGCGCTGTACCACGACGCGGGGGAGATCCTCACCGGCGACATGCCCACGCCCATCAAATACTTCAACCCCGAGATACGGGAGGCCTACCGCAAGGTGGAGGAGGTGGCGGACCAGAAGCTGCTGGCCATGCTGCCGCCGGAGCTGCGGCCTATCTATGAGAACATCCTGCGCCCCGCCGATGCGGAGGTGGAGGAGCTGGTGAAGGCGGCGGACAAGCTCAGCGCCCATATCAAATGCCTGGAGGAGCTGAAGGCCGGAAACGAGGAGTTCCGGCAGGCGGCACGGCAGACGGCGGAGGCGCTGGAGAGCTATGACATGCCGGAGCTGCGGTATTTCCGTGAGCACTTTTTAGGCTCGTTCCAGCTGACGCTGGACGAGATGGAGTAAATATCATCCAAAGAAGGAGTGAAGGACATGAAAGCGATCGTAACTGTGGTGGGTAAGGATCAGGTGGGCATCATCGCCGGTGTGTGCAACACGCTGGCGGCCTACGAGATCAATGTGCTGGACATCAGTCAGACCATTATGGAGGGATATTTCACCATGATGATGGTGGTGGACCTGACGCTGTGTCAGGAGCCCTTTGACAGGCTGCGCACCGCCCTGAAGGAATACGGCGAGGGACGGGGACTGTCTGTCCGCATCCAGAGGGAGGACATCTTCGACGCCATGCACAAGCTGTAAAAAAAGAGGGACGCGACATGCTGAGTTTGCAGAATATTTTCGATACCATCGACATGATCGACAAGCAGCATCTGGACATCCGCACCATCACTATGGGCATCTCCCTGCTGGACTGCGTCAGCGAGGACGCGGATCGCTGCTGCCGGAAAATTTACGACAAGATCTGCCGCCGCGCGGAGAAGCTGGTACGCACCGGTGAGGACATCGAGAGCGAGTTCGGTATCCCCATCGTCAACAAGCGCATCTCCGTGACGCCCATGGCGCTGGTGGCGGGGAGCTGCGACACCGAGGACTACGTGCCCTTCGCCATGACACTGGATCGGGCGGCCCACACCTGCGGCGTCAACTTTATCGGCGGGTACTCCGCTCTGGTGCAGAAGGGCTTCAGCAAGGGCGACGAGCTGCTGCTGCGATCCATTCCTCAGGCGCTGGCCCAGACGGAGCTGGTGTGCTCCAGCGTCAACGTGGGCAGCACCAAGGCGGGCATCAACATGGATGCTGTGGCCCGTATGGGGCGCATCATCAAGGAGACGGCCCACCTGACCCGCGCTCAGGACGGGCTGGGCTGCGCCAAGCTGGTGGTGTTCTGCAACGCTGTGGAGGACAACCCCTTCATGGCCGGTGCGTTCCACGGCGTGGGCGAGGCGGACAGCGTCATCAACGTGGGCGTGTCCGGCCCGGGCGTGGTGTACCACGCTTTGCAGTCCTGCAAGGGGCAGCCCTTTGACGTGGTGGCGGAGACCATCAAGAAAACGGCGTTCCAGATCACCCGTATGGGTCAGATGGTGGCGGCGGAGGCGTCCCGGCGGCTGGATACGCCATTCGGCATCGTGGATCTGTCGCTGGCGCCCACCCCCGCGGTAGGCGACAGCGTGGCCCGCATTCTGGAGGAAATGGGCCTTGCCGTCTGCGGTACCCACGGCACCACGGCGGCGCTGGCCCTGCTGAACGACGCGGTGAAGAAGGGCGGCGTCATGGCGTCCGGCCACGTGGGCGGCCTGTCCGGCGCGTTTATCCCCGTGTCGGAGGACGAGGGCATGATCGCCGCCGCGTTGCACGGCACCCTGACCATCGACAAGCTGGAGGCCATGACCTGCGTGTGCTCCGTGGGATTGGACATGATCGCCGTGCCGGGGAGTACCAGTGCCGAGACCATCGCGGCCATCATCGCCGATGAGGCGGCGGTGGGTATGGTGAACAGCAAGACCACCGCCGTGCGTGTGATCCCCGTGGAGGGGGCCGATGTGGGCGACATGGTGGAGATGGGCGGCCTGCTGGGCTCCGCGCCGGTGATGCCGGTACACGAGGCGTCCAGCGCCGACTTTATCGCCCGCGGCGGACGCATCCCTGCGCCGCTGCAGAGCCTGAAAAACTGATGGTACGGGCGGCGAGAGAGCAGGATCTGCCCCGCATCCTGACCATTTACAACGTGGCGCGGCGGTACATGCGGGCGCACGGCAACACCGCCCAGTGGGTGAACGGCTACCCGTCGGAGGAGCTGCTGCGGCAGGATCTGGCGGCGGGACAGCTGTACGTGCTGGAGGACGGAGGCGGCGTGTACGCCGTGTTTGCCTTTATCCTGGGCGAGGACCCGACCTACCGGCGCATCCGGGGCGCGTGGCGGGACGACAGTCCCTACGGCACCATCCACCGGCTGGGCAGCGACGGCAGCCATCGCGGTGTGTTCGCGGAGACGGCGGCCTGGGCGGCCACGCAGTGCGGCCACCTGCGAGCGGACACACATGCGGCCAACGATACCATGCAGCGGTGCATGGAGCGGGCGGGCTTTATGCGGTGCGGCGTCATCCATGTGGCGGACGGTACGCCGCGGCTGGCCTATGAACGGACAACGAAATGAGGAGGAACGATGATGGACCCTATCTTTGAGATCGAGCTGGAGGATTGCCCTGTCTGCCGCGGCATCGGCGCCATGCAGGATGAGCAGGGCTGGAGTGTCTCCGTGTGCTGCATGGACTGCGGCGCCGAGACCGCCCATGCGGAGTATCATACGCCGGAGGAGCGGCTGGAGGCCGCGCGGCGTGTGGCGATGCTGTGGAACATGGGCAAGGTCGTCCACACCGGCGTGGGCGACTGAGCGAAATAGGCAAAGAGGGCTCCGTGGCATGGCCGCGGGGCCCTCTTTTATGCCGGTGGAGAGAGAATAGACAGAACAAGAGAAAAAGTGCCCGAGGCCCATGGCCTCGGGCGCTTTTCTGTTCAGGGCTGGGGCGTCAGGCCGTACCGGCTCATGGCGTCCCGCAGGATGGCCTCGGGGTCGCAGTCGTCCACGTCCAGATTCTCCGCCATCAGGAGCTCCGTCTCGGGGATGCCGAAGCACTCCACACACAGGGCGCGGAGGTACTGATAGCTGAATCGCGGGTCGTAAGGGCCGCCGGAGGTGCTGACGTAGTATAGCTTCTGAGCGCGGCACAGGCCCACGGGGCAGCCCGCCTCATCGTAGCGGGTGACGATGCCGGTGATGTAGATGTTCTCCAGATAGAGCTTCAGCTGCGCCGGAAAGCACAGGTCCCACAGGGGCGCGGCCAGCACGATTTTGTCCGCCGCCGCGAACTGACGGGCGCAGCGGAAGAAATCGTCGTCATAGGCGCGGCGCGCCAGCAGGGCGTCGCGGCGGGCCAGGCGCTCCGTGTTCAGCGGCAGCAGGGGCAGATCGTAGAGCCGCAGCTCCTCGTAGTCTCCCAGCGTGGCCAGCAGGGCGCGGGCCAGACGGTCCGTGCGGGAGTCGGGACGGGCACAGGCGTTGATGTAGAGTGTCATAGCGGGGGCCTCCTTATCACAGGGCTTCAAAGTGGTAGCGGGGCTTGCCGAGGCTCTTTTTGCCGTACTCGATGGCCTCTGCAGGGCAGTAGCAGATGCAGGCCATGCAGTGGGTGCAGTCCTTGCTCCAGACCGGCTTGCCCTCCCGCAGAACGATGTTGTTGGTGGGACATCGCCGGACGCACTGGCCGCAGCCGGTGCAGGCATCACTGGCGGTGAAGGGCCCCGCCCTGACGCAGACGGCGTAGAAAATGGGGTTCACCGGCCCGCTCATGAAGCGGTCGTAGAGGTGATCGCGGGTGGGGGAGAAGGGCTGTCCGGCGCGGACGGCAGCGATGGCGCGGTCGATGTCCGGCTCCGCCCGGGCCACGATGCGGCGGGCCTCCTCCGCCTGGGGCACGCCGAACATGGCGATGTAGTTCTCCGGCATCACCAGCTGGGCCGTGCCCATGCAGGTCAGGCCCTTTTCGACGCAGAGCTGGCGGTTATAGTGGTTGGCGCGGCCAATCTCGCTGCCGCAGGTCATGACGAACCACGCCTGCTTTGCGCCGGTGAGCTCCGTGCGCAGCAGCCAGTCCCGCACCAGACGGGGGATGCGCCAGGCGTAGGTGGGGGTGACGATGACCAGACGCTCACCCGTTTCAACGGGCGAGGTGTCGCCGCTCCGGATGCGGTCATTCAGGGACAGCAGGGTGTCGCCCAGCGCGTCCGCCATGCGCTGGGCCGCGTGGCGGCTGTTGCCGGTGCCGGAAAAGTACAGGATCATGTTTGCCCCTCCTTGCGGTATTTTCCTGTATTGTACCAGCGGAGGGGCAGATGTGCAAGGGGGCTTTACGGGAGGTATCCGGCGGCTTCCGGCTCCGGATCACCGAATACTGTGGTTCGCTTGCTCTACCTGCGATATAACAAAACGTGCCGCAAAAGTCAAATCGCATTTGAGAAAGAGAGCGGAAAGGGAGCCGCCCCGGACACCGAGAACGGTGTCCGGGGCGGCGGCTTTGCTTCGTGCGCCTGCTCAGTCCTCGCGCTTGCGGCGGCGCAGCAGCAGCGCCGTACCGGTATAGCTGCCCAGCGCCGCTATGCCATAGGCCAGCAGGCCCGCATCGGCGGTAGTGGGGGAGGTCTTTTCGCCGTCATCCGGCACATGGCCGCTGTTGGAGGTGCGGCCATAGCCGATGGCGTAGGTAGAGAACTTGCTGGCGAAGATATGGATGCACTGGCCTTCGCGATCGACGTAGAACGTGCCCTCCGCGCCGGTGGTGCTCTGGGTCAGGAGCATGGCCTGCGCCTGACCGTTACCGTCCGCGTGATAGCGCGCCACGGTAACGCTGCGGCTGGTGTCGCAGGGGAGGATGATCTCCAGCACGGTCCCCGCGTCCTTCAGCTCCGAGAGCTGGCCATTTCGGACCATGGTGAGGGTCATGTCCACAAAGCGCAGCGTCTTGTTCTTCACCAGCTCGCGGATGGCATTCTGGGCGGCGCTGCTGTCATCCTGCGGCCGCTCGCGGATGGTCATGCTGAGGGCGACGGAGACATCGCCCATGTCGGAGAACTGCTTCTCGGCCTCGGCGTCCAGACCGCCCACCACCGTGTGCTCCGTAAGGTCGGTGGGGTCCGCGATCTCCAGCTCGCTGCTGACATCCTCGCGGGGGATGCGGACGGTCAGCACCGCGTCCTTGTCCACGATCTGGAGCTTGGCGGTGACGGTCTTACCGCTGTATGCTATCACCGCGTTGTATGTGCCGGGGAGCAGCTGGCCGATGTGGAAATGGCCGTCCGCGTCGGTAGCCTGAGACTGGCCGTAGATGTCCATGCCCCTGCGGATGGTGACGACTGCACCCTCCAGAGGTTGCTCGGAGCTGCCGGTGATGCCGTATTCCAGCACCGTGCCGCCCACGTTGTAGGTCTTTCCGGCGGGCGCATTGACGGTGATGGCCGATGTGCCGCTGACGGCGGCATAGCGGCTGTCGTCCTCGGGGGTGAACACCCACTCTGCGTCATAGCTGCCGCTGGCGGGGCAGAAGGAGGGCTCCGCCCAAGCGAAGGTGCCCTTCACCACGGTGCTGCCGTCCTGCATGGCGCCGGACAGGCGGATGGTGCCCAGCCGCTGGCCGTAGTCCAGGGTGGTCCTGCTGAGGGTGGGGCCGCCGGCGGGAACGGTCTTGTTCACCGCGTTGAGCCGCACCGTGATGGTGATGTCCTGATAGCTGCCGGTGGTGACGATGACCCTCACCGTGGCCGCCAGACCCTCCGTATCGGTGTCCACCGCGTTGATGGCCAGCGTCAGCACACCCTTGTTGGAGAGGGTACTGCGCATGACGTCGTAATAGGTCTCGTCGCCCTCGAAGTTCAGGCCGCCGTACTCCACCGCGCCCAGCTGGCAGCCGGCGGGCAGGATGGCGTCCAGCACCGCGCGGAGGTCCACGCTGTATGTGGCGGCGTAGTTGTTGGTCACATCCACCGTGACGGTGGGATCGGGCAGGACACCCTTGTCGATGGTGATGTCCACGCTGCCGGTGACGGCCTTGTGGCTGGCGGCCTCAGCCTTGTACCACACAGTGTAGGTGCCCACGGCGGAGAAGGCCGGTACGGCGGGACCGTAGATGCCGTTTTTCTCCGCGCTGTACGTGAAGGTGGCGGCGGAGCCGTCCACGGTGGCAGCGGAGGCGGCCATCCGGGCGGTCTGGGCCTTGCCGTTGTAGGCCAGTGCGCCGTCCTGCCGGACGGAGACGTTGGTCAGCGCCGCCTTGCCGATGGTGATGGTAAAGCTGCCGGTGACAGTCTCATGGTTGGCGGCTTCGGCCTTGTACCACACGGTGTGGGCAGCCACGTCGGTGAGAACCGGAACGGCATCGCCGTAGGCACCGTCCTTTGCCAGACTGTACGTGAAGGTGACAGCGGAGCCGTCCACAGTGGCGGCGGAGGCGATCACCTGGGCGCTCTGAGAGGCACCGTTGTAGGTCAGGGTGCCGTCCTGACGGACGGAAACATCCGTCAGCGCGGCCTCGCGCACCGTCACGGAGGCGGTGCCGGAGGTGGTGGCGTAGCGGCTGCCGCTGGGCGTGAAGGTCCACTCGGCGGTCTGGCTGCCTGCGGGCAGGATGACGTCCGGCGTGTTCCAGACGAAGGTGCCCTCCACAACGGTGTCGCCGTCCCGCAGTGCGCCGGACAGCTCGATGGTGCGCAGCGGCTGGCCGTAGGTGATGGCGGCGGGCGTAAGGGTGGGCTGGCCGGTGGGAACGATACGGCTGTCCACCGTGACGGTGACGGTGATGGTGTAATCCAGATAGTTGTCCGCGCCGGTGACATGGACCGCGATGACGGCGGTCTTATCCGCGTTGGCCGGTTCGTTCCGGAAGGCGAAGCGGAGGGTACTGCCGCTGACGGAGGGCGCGCCGTCCAGTACGCTGTCGGTATCGGTCACATCGCCCAAAGAGACCGTACCGCCATCGGCGATGAGACTGCGCAGATCCACGGAACCGGCGTTGCCGTACATGGCCGCGCCGCTGGCGGTCACGTCGGCGTGAAGCGCCCTGTCGATGCGGAAGTAAACGGTGTCGGGGGCCAGCGCCAGCGTGTAGTTATCGGCCTTGAAGGCGCCGCGGTCCGCCAGCTTCAGGGAACCGATGGCGATGGCGTAGCTGCCCGCGTTCTCGTCGGAGACTCTGGTCAGCGCACCGTCGAAGGCGGGGGACTCGCCGTTGGCCGCGGCAGAGACGGCGAAGGTCAGGGTGGGATCGTCCTCGCCGTAGGTCTTGCCCTGACCGGCATCGGGAGTCACGGTGATGGCGGCCTTGGTGATGTCCGCCGTGATGCCGGTGGGCTGGGCGATCAGGGTGTAGTTGGCCGCGTCCGCGCCGGTGAGGGCGTAGCCGGAGAGAAGAACGGTCTTGCCGGTTCCCGCGTCGGCGTCGGCAAAGGCGGCAGCGGCACGGGCCGCGTCCACGGTCACGTCATCCCCGGCCATCAGGCCGGAGAGGGCGGGTGTGCCGGTGATGACGGCGGCGGCAGTGCCGTCGTAGGTCTTGCTTTCCGCCTGCAGGCCGGTGATGGTGACGCCCTTCGGGGACACCCTCAGGGTGTAGGACGCCGCGCTCTGCTGATAGTTGGCGGTTTCCGCGGCGGTGGCGGTGATGGTGGCTTCGCCCGCCGCGTGGATGGTGACGGTGCCGTCGGAGGCCACCGTGGCCACGCTCTCGCGGCTGCTGGCGTAGGTGATGCTGCCGCCGTCCCTGCGATTGTTGGACGCCGCGTTGGAGAAGGCGTCGTCGCCGTAGGTCCTGGTCAGGCTGCCCTGCTGGGCGAAGGTCAGGGTCTGGACCGCCTGAGCCACCGTGTACTGCACGGTCCTGTCCGCGTCAACAGTGGACAGCTGGTAGTTCTTGGCCTTGTCGCCGGTGAGACCGGTGGCGGCGGCGGTGTGAGTACCGGCGGTCAGCTCGCCGCCGGTGACGGTGACGCCGATCCGGTCGCCGTTGACGGCATTGCTGACGGTGGCGGTAATCGCACCCTCATCGTCGGCGTAGATACGGTCCTCCGTGTTGTGCCACGTCAGCGTGACGGTGCGGGGCCGCACCTCCAGCGTGCCGGGCAGGAAGGAGATGTCGTAGTTGTCGGAGGTCAGGCCGCCGGGGGTGATGGTATACTCGCCCACGTCGTCAAACTGGCGGTAGGTGTGGGCGTAGGTCAGCGTTCCGTCCAGATCGTCGATGTCCTCGTTGTTGACGAAGCCCTGGCAGCTCACACCGTCGTTCATGGGAGCGGTGCCGTAGTCGATGACCGTGCTGTTGGCGGTCACCAGCAGGCGGACCTTTTCGATGGTGTAGGACACGCTGACGGAGGCTTCACCCAGTTGGATGCGGGCAATGTAGTCGCCGGCGTTGACCGGTGCGCCGGAGAGAGCGGTGGTATCCGCCGGCTTGGCGTAGTAGGTGATGATGGCGGCGTCGCCGGTGGTCAGGCTGCTGGTGCAGGACGCCGCGCGGGCCATGCCGTTGTAGAACAGGGGCTGGTCAGGGGCCGACAGCGTCACGCTGCCG
>ERZ1504835.443-NODE-443-length-9699-cov-5.012028_pt1 | contig 9699 bp, 6 predicted proteins | sample MGYA00572106_ERZ1504835 | MGnify/ENA primary metagenome ERZ1504835 (study PRJEB39906, sample SAMEA3182106) | gut metagenome | biome: human; feature: gut; material: Stool; isolation source: human stools | place: Canada | collected 2013-02-26 ...
ATTTGTTAATCGCCTTCAGGCAGGCAGTTGCTAAAGAGTAGAATTTAGAGTCGGCAGTGTCGGCGCGCGATGTCACCACGACCGGCGCGCTGGTGCCCACGAGCATGCCCGCAACCGTAGCTCCGCCGAAGAGTGTGAGCGTCTTGTAGAACGTGTTGCCAGCCTCGATGTCGGGGAAGATGAGGCAGTTGGCTTTGCCCACAACCGGCGATGCGATGCCCTTGATGGCTCCGCTCTCTGCGTCGCAAGCCGTCTTTACGTCCATCGGACCGCTCAGGTCCACCTCGCCGTAGGCTCCGTTGGCGGCGTTAGCCTTCAGCTCCTCGTAGCTCAGCGTGAGCGGGAACTTCTCAGACACCTTCTCGGTGCAGTGGATGAGAGCCACGCGCGGACGGTCGCCGCCCGTGATGCTGCGATAGGTGGCGGTGATGTAGCGCGCCAGAGCGTCAAACTGCTCCGTAGTGGGGTAGGGAATGACGGCTGCGTCGGTGAAGAAGAGCAAGTGGTTGAGGCTCGGCACGTCAGCCACAGCGATATGTGTCAGCACGCTGCCCTTGATGAGGATGCCCTCCTCCTTGTTGAGCACGGCGCGCAGGAGGTTGTCGGTGTTCAGCGAACCCTTCATAAGCACGTCGGCGCGGCCTTCGCGCACCTCTTTCACGGCATGACGCGCCGCATCGTCGTCGTCTTCGGCTACGATGAGGGTCACCTTGTCGGGATAGTCGGCAGCCAGACGGCGAGCGATGTCAGCCTTAGCTGCGTTAGCCACAAGGATGAAGCGTGCGAACTGCTCCGCGATGCTTCGTTCGATAACTTCTTCTGTGTGAGAGTCGGCAGGAGATGCCACGGCAACCGTCACTACCTGCGCAGCTTGGCGCAGACGTTCGGGTAGGATTTTAAAGTCAACGATAGGTTCCATACTTATTTATAGGGTATTATGTTTAGAGTTGCGCATTTTGTTGCTATCTGTGCAACTTTTGCAAAGGTACAGTAAGTTTGTTATACTGCAAAGAAAAACGGGAAAATTTATTCTCAATCGCAGGAATGTGGAACTTTAATCAGTGAAATATAGTAACTTTGCAGTCAAATATACCAAGATATAGTCTATGACAACAGCAGAATTTATACAAGAATATCGCGAAAAGGACACCCGTCAGCTCGCCCTTCAGTCGGCACGCTTCCCCGATGTCGACATGCCCTACGCACTCGACCAGATAAAAGGCTGGCAGACAGCGCGCCGCAAGCTCCCCACATGGGCTGCCTGCGACGGCATCGTCTACCCGCCACACCTCTCTATGGAGCAGTGCTCGTCTGAGCCGACGGCGCAGTATAAGCTCAATCTGGCGATGGAGTGGGCGAGGAGAGTTGATCATGCGTCCAGCATGACTGACCTGACCGGCGGTTTCGGTGTCGACTTCTCGTTCACCTCCTGCGCTTTCGCCTCAGCCACATACGTAGAGCGCAACGCGCAACTCTGCCACATGGTGGAGCACAACCTGCCGTTGCTCGGCATCGACAACGCAAAGGTGGTCTGCGCCGACGCCGTCGACTATCTCTCTACGCTCGATATGCAGACAATGATATTCCTCGACCCTGCGCGCCGCGACCAGCACGGCGCCAAGACCGTCATGCTTGCCGACTGCACGCCCGACGTTGTGCAGCTCCTGCCGCAGCTTCTCAAGAAGTCGCGCTTCACGATGCTCAAGCTCTCGCCCATGCTCGACTGGCACAAGGCTGTAGAAGACCTGCAGGGCATGGTGCGCGAGGTGCATATCGTGTCGGTGGGCGGCGAGTGCAAAGAGCTGCTGCTCGTGCTGTCTGAAGAGATGGAAAGCGAGCTGAAGGTGTTCTGCGCAGACCTCGAAGCGGGAGGCTCCAGTCTTTCTGGCGGTTCTAGTAGTTCTAGCTGTTCTAGCTGTTCTAGCCTTTCTAGTGAACCTAGTTTCCCTAGAACGCCTAGTTCTCCTAGCGCTCCTAGTTCCCCTAGCGCTCCTAGCAATGCTTCTCTCTTCGTCTACGCCCCAGGCGCCTCCCGCCCAGCCCCCAACTCAAAACTCAAAACTCAAAACTCAAAATTCTTGCATGAGCCCAACGCCTCAATTATGAAGGCCGGCTGCTTCGACGAGCTTGCGGCAGCCTACGGCGTGTCGCCCGTCAGCCGCAACAGCCACCTCTTCCTTTCTGCTGAGCCCGTTGACGGCTTCCCGGGCAGGAGCTTCAGCATAGAGCGCGTCACAACGCTCAACAAGCGCGAACTGCGCCAGGCGCTGGCAGGCATCGAGAAGGCGAATATCGCCACACGCACCTTCCCGCTCTCGGTAGCCGAACTGCGCAAGCGCCTCAAACTCAAAGACGGCGGTGACGTGTATATATTCGCTACAACCACCGCTGAAGACGAACACCTACTGCTGATTTCTCATAAATATCAATAAATATTTAGCATATTTTCGTCTGTTTGAGCAAATTTCCGTACTTTTGCATCTTTAAGGCTTTATTTATAAAGATGTATCCATCGCCCGAAGTGACAATCGGGCGACGTATATCAAACAAAAAATGAAAGAATAAATCAAGAAAAATGTCAGCAATAGAGATTAAGAAAGTTGAGTCGCGCCGCGACCTTCGCCAGTTCGTTAATTTTCATTACGACCTCTATAAAGGTAATGCTTACGACGTGCCCAACCTCTACTTCGACGAGATGAGGACCTTCAGTAAGGACAAGAATGCAGCCTTCGACTTCTGCGAGGCAGAGTATTTCATGGCGTTCCGCGACGGCAAGATGGTAGGTCGTGTGGCTGCCATCATCAACCACAGCGCCAACAAGAAGTGGGAGCGCGAGTCGGTGCGCTTCGGATGGATCGACTTTGTCGACGACATCGAGGTGTCTACAGCCCTGCTCAAGGCTGTAGAAGACTACGGCAAGCAGAAAGGAATGAAAGAAATCGTTGGTCCGCTCGGATTCACCGACATGGACCCCGAAGGAATGCTCCTCGAAGGCTACGACCAGCTCGGCACTCAGGCTACTGCCTACAACTATCCCTACTATCCTGAGCACATGGACCGCATGGGCGGATGGGAGAAGGACAACGACTACGTAGAGTACAAGCTCTACGTGCCCGAAGAGATGCCCGAGAAGTATGCAACCATCGCGAAGATGATTCAGAAGCGCTACAACCTGCAGGTGAAGAAGTTGAAGCGCAATGAGATATACGGCGAGAACGGATATGGCAAGAAGATATTCAATGTAGTGAACGAGACCTTCAAGGACCTCTACGGCTACTCGAAGCTCACCGACCGACAGATAGAACAGTACGTGAAGATGTATCTGCCCATGGCAGACCTCGACCTCATCACCATCATCGAAGACTGGAACACACCCGACCATAAGGTGGTTGGCGTGGGCATCTCCATACCTTCGCTCGCACACGCCCTGCAGAAGTGCGGCGGAAAGCTCTTCCCCTTCGGCTGGTGGCACATACTGCGTGCGCTGAAGTTCCACAAGACCGACGTCGTAGACCTTCTGCTCGTAGGCATTCTGCCCGAATACCGTCAGAAAGGCGCCAACGCTCTGCTCTTCTACGACCTCATCCCGCGCTACCAGCGCCTCGGCTTCAAGTGGGGAGAGACCCACGTCGAGATGGAGACCAACATGAAGGTTCAGGGACAGTGGCAGTATCTCAACCGCGAGATACACAAGCGCCGCAGATGCTATAAAAAGGACATTTAAATCGGATAGCATCCTTGGTGCTGTCACAATCGCTTAGGATGCTATAAGATATAAAGAAATAAAATGGAAGAAAACATTCAACCCACAGTTCAGTATACCGACGACAACATACGCCACCTCTCCGACATGGAGCATGTGCGTACACGTCCTGGTATGTATATCGGTCGCTTGGGCGACGGTCAGTTGCCCGAGGACGGCATCTATGTGCTTCTGAAGGAGGTAATCGATAACTCTATCGACGAGTTCAAGATGAACGCCGGCAAGCGCATAGAGGTAGACATCGACGACCGCCTGCGTGTGTCGGTGCGCGACTATGGTCGCGGCATTCCGCAGGGCAAGCTCGTAGAGGCTGTCAGCGTGCTCAATACCGGCGGCAAGTACGACTCGAAGGCGTTCAAGAAGAGTGTGGGTCTGAACGGCGTTGGCGTGAAGGCGGTGAACGCCCTCTCGGCACATTTCGAGGTGAAGTCGTACCGCGACGGAAAGGTGCGTGCGCTCAAGTTCGAGCGCGGCAACCTCAAGTCGGACATCACCGAAGACTCTGCTGACGAGAACGGCACGTATATCTTCTTCGAACCCGACCCCACACTGTTCGTAGGCTATTCGTTCCACGACGACTTCGTGGAGACAATGCTGCGCAACTACACATATCTCAACTCTGGTCTTGCGATTATGTACAACGGTCGGCGCATCCTCTCGCGCAACGGCTTGGCAGATCTGCTCACCGACACGATGACTACCGACCCGCTCTACCCCATAATACACGTGAAGGGTGAGAACATCGAGATAGCCTTCACGCATACCAACCAGTATGGCGAGGAGTATCACTCGTTCGTGAACGGACAGCACACCACACAAGGCGGCACCCATCAGAGCGCTTTCAAGGAGCATATCGCGAGAACCATCAAGGAGTTCTTCGGCAAGAACTACGAGTTCACCGACATACGCAACGGACTCGTGGCTGCCGTGGCGCTGAACGTAGAAGAACCTATGTTCGAGAGCCAGACAAAGATTAAGCTCGGTTCGCTTCAGATGGCGCCGGGCGGAGAAAGCATCAACAAGTACGTGGGCGACTTCGTGAAGCTCGAGGTAGACAACTACCTGCACATACACGCCGACGTTGCGGAGGTGATGCAGCAGAAGATAACCGAGAGCGAACGTGAGCGCAAGGCGATGGCTGGTGTTACAAAGCTGGCTCGCGAACGCGCCAAGAAGGCAAACCTCCACAACCGCAAGCTGCGCGACTGCCGCATCCATTACTCCGACGCAAAGAACGACCGCAAGGAAGAGTCTTCTATCTTCATCACCGAGGGCGACTCAGCCAGCGGATCTATCACAAAGAGCCGTGATGTGAACACTCAGGCGGTGTTCTCGCTGCGCGGAAAGCCGCTCAACTCGTACGGCTTGACAAAGAAGGTGGTGTACGAGAACGAAGAGTTCAACCTCCTGCAGGCTGCGCTCGACATTGAGGACGGACTCGATACGCTCAGATATAATAAGGTGATAGTGGCAACCGATGCCGATGTGGACGGTATGCACATCCGTCTGCTCATCATCACGTTCTTCCTGCAGTTCTTCCCCGACCTTATCAAGAAGGGACACGTCTATGTGCTGCAGACTCCGCTGTTCCGCGTGCGCAACCGCCGCACAAAGATTAAGAACAAGAAGGTTGTGGCAGACGCCGACGCGCGTCTTACGGGCAAAGAGAAGAAGAGCGACTTCATAACCCGCTACTGCTACAGCGAGGACGAGCGCCAGCAGGCGATACGCGACCTCGGACCCGACCCTGAGATAACCCGATTCAAAGGTCTGGGCGAGATTTCGCCGGAAGAATTTGCCCATTTCATAGGTCCCGAGATGCGACTTGAGCAGGTTACGCTGCACAAGACCGACCAGGTGCAGAAGCTCCTCGAATACTACATGGGCAAGAACACCATGGAACGACAGAACTTCATCATCGACAACCTTGTTGTGGAGGAAGATTTGCCCGAGGAAGACATGGAATAACAAAACAATCAGATTATGAAACGTACCAATAATCACAAACATAACGCATCGCACTCATTCTCGTTAAAGACGGGAGTGGGTGCGTTGGTTTTTCTTTTGCTGTGCGTAGCTACGTTCGCGCAGCGCGTCAATCCGCTCAAGAAGCTCCAGATAGCAGAGCTCGCCATCAGCAATCTCTATGTCGACTCGGTAGACGACCAGAAGCTCGTAGAGGACGGCATACGCGGCATGCTTGAGAAGCTCGACCCCCACTCGTCGTACACTACGGCGAAGGAGACAAAGTCGCTCAACGAGCCTCTGCAGGGCTCGTTCGACGGCATCGGCGTGCAGTTCAACATGATTTCAGACACGCTGCTCATCATCCAGCCCGTACGCAAAGGCCCGTCAGAGAAAGTTGGCATCATTGCCGGCGACCGCATCATCACCGTCAACGACACAACCATATCGGGTGTGAAGATGGAGCGTTCGGAGATAATGCGCCGCCTGCGCGGTCCGCGCTCGTCGAAGGTGAAGCTCGGCGTGAAGCGTCGCGGTGTGCCCGACCTGCTCACGTTCACCGTGACGCGTGCGAAGATACCCGTACACACGCTCGACGCCTACTATATGATACGTCCGCACGTAGGCTATGTTCGCATCGGTTCGTTCGGTGCAACCACATACGGCGAGTTCATGACCGCAGTCGACTCGCTGCAGAAAGCCGGCATGCGCGACCTTATCCTCGACCTTCAGGACAACGGCGGCGGCTACTTGCAGTCGGCTGTGCGCATCGTTGAGGAGTTCTTGCAGAAGGGCGACCTCGTAGTGTATACCGAGGGACGCGCCCAGAAGCGCCAGGAGTACAACGCAGGTGGCGGCGGACGCCTTGAGAAGGGCAAGGTATGCGTGCTCATCAACGAGTATTCGGCGTCGGCAGCCGAGATCGTCACCGGCGCCATCCAGGACCAGGACCGCGGAACCGTGATAGGCCGTCGCTCGTTTGGCAAGGGTTTGGTGCAGCGTCCTATCGAGTTCGACGACGGTTCGATGATACGTCTCACCGTAGCCCACTACTATACGCCCTCGGGCCGCTGCATACAGAAGCCATACGAGAAGGGCGAGAAGGAAGACTACGCGCAGGATATAGAGAAGCGCTTCAAGCACGGCGAACTCTACTCTGCCGACTCGATACACTTCAACGACTCGCTGCGCTGCTACACTCTGCGCAAGCACCGCACGGTGTATGGCGGCGGAGGCATTATGCCCGACGTGTTCGTGCCGCTCGACACCACACAGTACACAGCGTTCCACCGCCAGCTCGTAGCCCGCTCGCTCGTTATCAACACAACGCTGCGATACGTTGAGGACCACCGCGATGAGTTGAAGACAAAGTACGCGAAGTTCGACGACTACATGAAGCGTTTCGAGGTGCCGCAGGCTATGGTTGACACGCTCTTCGCTGAAGCCGAGCGCCAGAAGGTGAAGCCTCGCGACGACGCCGAGCGCCAGCGTACGCTCCCCATGCTGCGTCTGCAACTGAAGGCGCTCATAGCCCGCGACATCTGGGATATGAACGAATACTTCCGCCTGATGAACGAGCAGAACCACATCGTGAGCAAAGCGGTAGAAGTGATTACGGGCAAGTAAAAACGGGTTGGCTTAAAAGCTACTAAAAGTCGTCTTTATTTCTTTAGAAGTGTTGACAGACATTAAATATTAAGGCAAATGGAAAACTTTTGTAATAAAAAAGTTTTCGCATTTGCCTTTTTTGTATATCTTTGCGCCTAACGACAAGGCTTTTAACGGCTTTGCAACCAAACTGTAATAGTAGTAGTCATTGAAACTGCAACATCAGTTGTATTGAAACAGTAACAACATATATAATAATTAGGAGATGAAAAAATTAATGTTCAAGAGCAGCATTGTGACAATGCTTTGCGTTTTATGTAGTCTTTCGGCCAGTGCGGAAGGAAAGTTCGTATTGTTCAAGTACGGCAATTTCGACACATGGGTGACACGCCAGATTCACGAGTCGGCTGTCATCGGCGGTAACACAAAGACACTCTACGAGATTGGACCAAACAGAGCCCTGAAGGGTAACAACCCATACGTGAACCTCGGCGGATCGCCTTGGGGCACGAGCAACGTGATGGCTAAGGTTTCGGGCATCACGAAGACCAACAATTCGGTGTATCGCGACAACCGCGGATCGGGACATTGCGTCAAAATGACTACCCACATCGAGACCTGCAAGGTGCTTGGTCTTATTAATATTAAGGTGCTCGCCGCCGGCAGCATCTTCCTCGGCGACATGAAGGAGCCTATCACCGGCACGAAGGAAGGCCCGAAGGCGCTTAACTTCGGCATTCCGTTCACTCATCGTCCCAAGGCTCTGCGCTTCGACTACCGTGTGCATGTGCCGGGCAACGCCAACCGCATCCGTCAGACCGGCTTCTCTAAGGTGACTACCGTGCATGGCAAGGACTACTGCGTGGCTCTTCTGCTTCTGCAGCGTCGCCACGAGGATGCGCATGGCAACATCACCGCGCAGCGCGTGGGCACCGTAGTGGTAAAGTACGGCAAGTCGACCAACGGATGGGTAGAGGACGCCACCTACGAGATTCACTACGGCAACATCACCGGCAAGTCGTTCTACGACGCTTCGATGATGGGTCTGCGTTCTACCGACTACGCTCGCAACTCTAAGGGCAAGAGCGTGATTGTGAAGGAGACCGGCTGGGCTGATGCCGACGCCACACCGACGCACATCGTGCTGCAGTTCTCGTCGAGCCACGGCGGTGCTTACGTAGGCACCGTAGGCAACACCTTCTGGGTAGACAACGTAGGACTGGTGTATTAAGATGGTGAGGTGTTGAGATGGTGAGGTGTTGAGATATCCGAGCCTTCTTAAGCCAAGAATACTATTTAATTATTAATAAAAAACAAGGTTATGCGCCCCTTAAAAGCGATTCTTTTCTTACTCTTTACGATAGCTCTGCAGCCCGCTCGGGCTACAGAGCCGTTCTGTTTTGACACTACCGCAGTAGTTGTGGCGTCTGCCGCAGACGTGCCTTTGGCTGCCGACAGCGCGAGCGTGGCAAAGCCGAAGAAGAGCATCTTCAACCGCTTCCTTGCCTACTTCAACGACGCCAACAAGGAGAAGAAGAACAAGCGTTTCGACTTCAGCGTGATAGGCGGACCCCACTACAGCTCCGACACCAAGTTCGGCATCGGACTCGTGGCTGCCGGTCTCTACCGTTCAGACCCTGCCGACTCGCTCTCGGCTCCGAGCAACGTGTCGCTCTTCGGCGATGTCTCTACCGTGGGCTTCTATATGCTCGGCGTGCGCGGCACGCATAAGTTCCCGCGCGACACCCACCGCCTCAACTACATGGTCTATTTCTACTCCTTCCCGTGCTACATCTGGGGATGGGGCTACGACATGGGCAACCAGGACGCCAACAAGAGCAAGATGAAGCGCTGGCAGGCGCAGTTCAAAGCCGACTGGCTGATACGCACCGCCGACAACCTCTTCATCGGTCCGACCGTCGACTTCGACTATGTGCGCGGCACTAAGTTCGACCGCGTCGACTTGCTTGGCGGCGAACGCCCCGAGACGCTCAACTTCGGTGCGGGCGTGACTGCCATCTACGACACGCGCGACAACCTCACGGCGCCAAAGCGAGGCATGTACATCCAGTTCATGCAGCTGATGCGCCCGAAGTTCATCGGCAACAAGTACAACTCCTACACCACCGACTTCCGCATCGACGGCTACACGCATCTGTGGCGCGGCGCCACGCTCGCTGCCGACTTCCGCACGCAGCTCAACTTCGGCGATGTGGAGTGGTCGATGCTCGCGCAGCTCGGCGACAGCTATTCGATGCGCGGCTACTACCAGGGTCGCTACCGCGACAACCATAAGATGGAGGCGCAGGTGGAGCTGTCTCTTATACACATCTCCGAGCCCACGAGACCGTACTAGATCTCGT
>ERZ1504835.471-NODE-471-length-9310-cov-3.530740_pt1 | contig 9310 bp, 8 predicted proteins | sample MGYA00572106_ERZ1504835 | MGnify/ENA primary metagenome ERZ1504835 (study PRJEB39906, sample SAMEA3182106) | gut metagenome | biome: human; feature: gut; material: Stool; isolation source: human stools | place: Canada | collected 2013-02-26 ...
TTGGCTGGCAGCCTAAGGCCGCGTAGCCATATACTCAAATTTTAACGAACTATTGTTTTCATTTTTTAGATTGATATAGTATTCCACGATACCATCCTCGTAATACTTAAGCAAAGAATCATTGTGTTGATAACTACGAAAATATCCCTTTAATCTTACAAACTTAGGTTGTTTACCACTTATCGTGACATCTTGTAATTTTACCTGCCCTAATACCTTTAGCGGTAGAAGCAATAAAACTAAATACAAATATTTCATAATTTAATAATTGTTGAATTCCGTTGTCGCCTGCAAAGTTACAAAATATATGAATACTTTTTGTAGGTTAACTGTTAGATTTATGTTAATTGTGCACACTTTAAAAAGTCAGGACACAATCAATCTGAAGTTCAGAAGTTATAGAATTTAAAGAAGTTGTTACTCCATTCAGTAGTCGTTAAAAGTTATAGCCAATAGTCTTGGATGGAATGTGTAGTGTACGAAAAAGCAGGAATTCCTATTGGGGAGTTCCTGCTTTTGTATTTATTGTATGAAAGTTTATTTTGCTATGTTATGCCGGGCAGTCTGTCGGATGATGACAGAATTATGAATATCTGATAATCTGTCCAGGAGTAAGCTTCTTGTCCTTCTTGTAACCATTGAGGCGGCAAATCTTTTCTACGCTTACACCACGCTTTTCGGCAATAGAGTTGAGAGTCTCGCCGTACTTAACCTTGTGGTAAAGTTTCTCGCCACTTGCGCTGGCTTCGTATCTGCCCACAGAGCCTCCGTTGACTTGCTCGCGTGTGTAGCCTCCGTTGCCCACTTTTCCACGAACCGAGTTGGCTGCAATGCCCTCGTGCTCGTATGTGTCGCGGTTGAAGTCATAGTAGTCGCCCACTACGTCCTGATTGCGGAAGTCGAACATCAAGGCAGGGTTCAGGGCTACGCCGCAAAGACGAGTCTCAAAGTGGAGGTGCGAACCCGTGCTTCGACCGGTATTTCCACCGAGTCCTATCACTTCGCCGGCTCTTACCTCCTCGTTCTCTTCTACGAGTTGTGCAGAAAGGTGACCGTAGATAGTCTCCAGTCCGTTGTTGTGACGAATAACGATGTATTTGCCATATCCGCCTCTCTCATATCTTACGATACGTACTTTTCCTGAGAAGGCAGCACGTATGGTGTCGCCGATATATACTTTGATGTCCATACCCTTGTGGCTACGGCCAAATTGCGCACGATAACCAAAGTTGCTGGTTACAACGCGGCTCTGGGTAGGCATACAGAAATGACGAAGGTCTATACGGAAATGCTCAGGCAACGATGTGGCTTTGTGAGCGTATTTATTGGAGAAATCTTCATAGAGCTCGCTGGCTGGGTTCTCACGCTCTTCCATCTGGCGATAATGAGAGATGGCTAAAGTGTCGAGCGACTTCATTCGATGATCTACCGGTGCCTGACGTGCCAGAAGGTCTTGAGCCTGAGTGGGCACGGCAGCGAGGGACAATAATACTCCTACAAAGATTTTACTTATCTTGCTTTTTAAACTCATAATTCTAAATTAATACTCTTTTAGGTTGGTCGTTCAGCATACAGAATAATAAGAATTCTGTACGGAAAATCGCAATGCAAAGTGCTCTAAGATGCGATTTTGTTATATAGACGTTGCAAATATAACAAAAATAATTCAAATAACCTAATGGATTAACATAAATTATTCGGTCTTTAACATGCTCGTTTTCACTCGTATAGCTTTCGAATGCAGTTTATATATAGGCGAATTGGCATAATTATTGCCTGAAATGTCAAAAGCAGAATTTAACATTTTTTCTGTTTCTCGTTTTTCCTTTTTTTTACTCTTGTTGGATATCGCTGTTCTTTTGTAATTTATCCATTTTTCAGATATCTGAGCAGAGCTACGGCAGGTGAATGTCCCATGAAGATGTACTTCTTTACCTCCGGACTTGTGAAGTGGTTGCACTGTGTCTAGGCTTTATAGAGTTCATCGAGATTGATGGTAAATTCCTTGCCCGAGCTTTCTCTTATACCGATGATCATCTTGGCGGTGACGTGCAGTCGGATGTATCTGATGCCTGTTACGCTTTCTATCTCTTTGATGCCTATGAGCTTTTCTCTCATTTCCTCCTTGGTCAGGTTGGGCCGTGGTTCTGGCTCGCGAACCAGTGGTTTGCGACCACGCTTCTTGGGTGTGGAGACAGGCACAGTGGCTGGCGTAGTGGGCATGTCGGGGAAGAGGTTTCCTTCAGATGTTTGTTCTTTTATTGCCATTTTTGCTTCTGTTTTACTTGATGTTGATAGCCTGTGTTGTCTGGTTGAGGGGGCTGCCGCTAACTGATGGCAGCCCAGTTGATGTTGGTTTCCTTCAGCTCTCTGAGCCTCGACCATAGTGGTGCGTACTGGGGAAGACTGCATTGCGGATCGGCCTCGATAACAGCTTGCGCCTCCTGTCTTGCCAGTTGCACAAGTTGACCATCGCGTGCTATGTTGGCTATCTTCAGGTCGAAGGCTATTCCGCTTTGCTGCGTTCCCTCCAGGTCGCCAGGGCCTCGAAGCTTCAGGTCGGCTTCAGCTATTCGGAATCCATCATTGGTGTCGCACATGATGTCGATTCGCTTTCTTGTATCCTCGCTCAACTTGTAGTTGGTTACCAGGATGCAGTAGCTTTGGTCGCTTCCTCGTCCTACTCGTCCTCTGAGCTGGTGTAGCTGAGAGAGTCCGAATCGCTGCGCATCCAGAATCACCATAACCGAGGCGTTGGGCACATTGACGCCTACCTCGATGACGGTTGTGGCAACGAGTATCTGGGTTTCTCCCTTCACAAACTTCTCCATCTCAGTTTCCTTCTCTGCAGGTTTCATCTTGCCGTGCACTTTGCTGAGGTTGTAGTCGGGGAAGGCTTCCTTGAGAGTCTCGAAGCCTTCTTCCAGGTTTTTCAGATCGCTCTTCTCGCTCTCTTTGATGAGCGGAAATACGATGTAGACCTGTCGCCCCATGTTGATCTGGCGTCTGATGCTCTGATAGAGAGAGGTCAGTTGGGTGTCGAACTTATGCAGCGTCTGTATGGGTTTTCTGCCAGGCGGCAGTTCGTCGATGACACTTACATCCAGGTCGCCGTATATAGTCATGGCAAGGGTGCGTGGTATAGGGGTTGCCGTCATGACCAATACATGCGGCGGATTCTGGCTCTTGCTCCATAGCTTGGCTCTTTGTGCCACACCGAAGCGATGCTGTTCGTCGATGACAGCCAGTCCTAAGTGTGCAAACTGCACGGTTTCTTCTATGATGGCATGAGTTCCCACCAATATCTGCACCTCTCCGCAAGCCAATGCGTCGAGTATGGCCTGTCGCTTTTTGCCTTTTACGATGCCCGTCAGCAGTTCCACCCTGATGTCCATCCCCTTCAGAAACTCCCTGATGGTTTGCAGATGCTGTTCAGCCAAGATTTCGGTTGGAGCCATCATGCAGGCCTGGAATCCATTGTCGAGTGCTATGAGCATGGTCATCAGTGCCACGAGTGTCTTGCCCGATCCTACATCTCCCTGCAGAAGTCTGTTCATCTGTTTGCCGCTGCACATGTCGGCGCGTATCTCATGCATCACCCGCTTTTGTGCTCCGGTAAGACTGAAAGGCAGGTTGTTCGCATAGAAACTGTTGAATATCTCTCCCACACGGTTGAACACATATCCCCGGTATTTGCGTCGCTGGTCGCTCGCGTACCTTAATATATTAAGTTGCACGTAGAACAGCTCCTCAAACTTCAGCCGCACCTGTGCCTTCTGCAGTTCCTGATGAGAGTGTGGATAATGTATGTTGCGGAAGGCCTCGTCGCGTGAGACAAGGTGCAGACGATGGGTGATAAAGTCGGGCAGGGTTTCTGGCAGGGCAGGAAGCTTCTCTATCAGCGCCTTGGCTATCTTCTCTATGGCGCGCGATGTAAGCCCCATCTTTTTCATCTTCTCGGTGGTGCCATAGTAGGGCTGCATGCCCATGTCGGAGAGTTGCAGCGACTGTGCGTCGTCGATATCGGGGTGAGCAAATTGGAAACGTCCGCCATAAAGCGTTGGCTTGCCGAAAACAATGTATTCGGTATCGGTCTTGTAAGTCTTGTAGATGTATTGTGCGCCGCGAAACCAAACTAAGTCAGCTACTCCGAATCCGTCGGAGAAGTGGGCTACTACCCGTTTGTTGCGTTTTCCCATGTCGAATTCCTCGAAACTGAGGATCCTTCCCTTTATCTGTACAAAGGGCATTTCCGGTGTCAACTCGCTGATGTGGAACACCTTGGTGCGGTCTACATATTTATAAGGATAGTATTCGAGCAAGTCACCATACGAGCAGATGCCGAGCTCCTTGCTCAGTATCTCTTTCTTCTTAGGACCTACGCCTGACAGGTACATGATGTCTTGGTCTAAAATACTACTCATTTTTTTAAGTGAAGAGTGAAGAATTCCCTTGTTCTTATTCTGCTAATAGGGCTTCTGCCACCTTGATGTCGAAGGGGGTTGTAATCTTGATATTCTCGCGGTTGCCTTCCACCATTGCTACCTGGCATCCTAAGCTTTCCACCACCGAGGCATCGTCGGTAAACTGAGCCTTGTAACCCTGATTGAAGGCTTGCTTGGCAAGAGCAATGTCGAAAGTCTGAGGAGTCTGTACCACACGATAGTCGTCGCGCATCACGTTTTTGCCTCCTCCACGCTGGTCTATATAGCGCAGTGTGTCGGTCACAGCATATACGGGTATGGCGGCATATTCTTCGCGGGCGGTCTCGTAGCATTCGTCTATGACTGAGGTTGATACGAATGGGCGCACACCGTCGTGTATTCCCACCACTCCGTCGGCGTCATCGGGAATAAGCGCCAGTCCGTTCTTTGATGACTGGAAGCGGGTGTCGCCACCATTGGCTATCTGGTGCTTGATGTCGAAATGATGCTCCTCGCAAAGTTGGTGCCAGTATTCCTGCTGGCTCTCGGGCAACACAAGGATGATGTTGATGTCGGGGTTGTATTCGTAGAAGCGCTCTATAGTGCGCATCAGTATGGGCTTGCCGGCTACAGGTAGAAACTGCTTGGGCGTCTCTGTTCCCATGCGCAGTCCTTTGCCTCCGGCAACAATGATTACGTAATCCATAATTTAAGTGAAGAGTTAAGAATTATTTGTTGCTCATCAGGTGTGTGTACCTCATGCCTTTCTGCAGTTCTGCCACAGCCTCGTCGCCTACGAAGTAGCTCAATATCTTGTAGGCATAGGGCAGGGTAGCAGCCGGACCTTCACCTGTTATCACGTTGCCGTCCTCCTCATACAGATGGCCAGTATACTCGGTGTCGGAAGCAAAGTATTGTTCAAAACCAGGATAGCAGGTAGCCTTCTTGCCGTTGAGGATGCCCGTGCTTGCCAATACCATAGGGGCAGCACAGATGGCACCTATGCGCTTGCCGGCCTTGTGATGAGCGATGAGCGCCTGTCGCACGCCCTCGTGCTCGTTGAGATGAGTGCTGCCTGGCATTCCTCCAGGCAGCAAGAGCATGTCTGCATCGCCGAAGTCCTTCACGTCCTCAAAGCGCAAGTCGGCTTTCAGTGTTACGCCATGAGAAGTTTCTACCCATTCGCTGCCCGTAATGCTTACGGTCTTGATGTCTACACCACCTCTGCGAAGTATGTCTACAGGAGCCAAACCTTCGATTTCCTCGAAGCCATTGGCAAGAAATTCGTATACCTTTGCCATAATTTTATGTTCTTTTTGTCTGATTATTCGATTTATATTATTACCTTTGCAAAAGTAAGAATAATAATTGAAACAGCAAAATAAATGACACGACAACCATTGAAATTTGCGATATTTGGCAATGAGTACCAGGCCAAGAAGTCTACTTCGATAGAGAAGATCCTGGACTATTTAGCGCAGAAAGGCGCCGAAATCTATGTGGAGAATGCCTATTACGAGTTTCTCACCCGCAGTCAGCACATCGATGTGAAGGCGGCAGGAGTGTTCGAGGATTACAACTTCGATGTGGATTATGTCATCTCCATGGGTGGCGACGGCACCTTCCTCAAGGCTGCCAGCAGAGTGGGAGCCAAGGGAACACCCATCATCGGTGTCAATATGGGGCGACTGGGCTTCCTGGCAGATGTGTTGCCTGGCGAGGTGGAGGCAGCCTTGGACAGCTTGTATGCCGGTGAGTGCCAGATAGAGGAACATGTCGTCATTCAGGTAGAGGCTGAGGGAGGTGTCTTGGCAGGCAATCCTTTTGCCCTTAACGATATTGCCGTACTGAAGCGTGACGATGCGTCCATGATTTCTATTCGCACGCAGGTGGATGGAGAGTTTCTGGTTAACTACCAGGCTGACGGACTGATCGTGACCACTTCTACGGGCTCTACAGCCTACAACCTGTCGAATGGCGGACCTATCATCATTCCCCAGAGCAGCAGCCTGTGTCTCACGCCCGTGGCTCCTCATAGTTTAAATATTCGTCCCGTCGTCATTAATGATACGGCAGAGATAACACTCGATGTGGAAAGCCGTAGCCACAACTACCTTGTTGCCATCGATGGGCGCAGTGAGCGAATGACTGAAGGCACACGTCTCGTTATCCGCAAGGCTGTCCATACCATTAAAATAGTAAAACAGCGCAACCAGCGATACTTCTCCACTCTGAGAGAGAAGTTGATGTGGGGTGCCGACCAGAGAGGAAGATGAATTTAAGTGAAGAGTGAAGAACGAAGCGTGAAGAATTCAAATGAAGAGATGGATGAAGATAATCAAGGTTCCCAAGTTCAAGTATGATGCCAAGACCCTGCTCAAGTGGCTTTGGCGTTCCTGGCGTGGCAACCGTCTGCAGGCTACGCTCAATGCTGTTGTCGGCTTGCTGTCTGTTGCTGTCAGTTTAGGACAGGTGTGGGCGGTGAAGCATGCCATCGATGTGGCTTCGCATGCCGTGCAGGGCAATATCTATTGGGCTGTGGCATTGATGGGTGGACTGATATTATGCGATTTCGCACTCAACATCTCTGGCATCTGGATAAGAAACCTCCTGGGCATCAAGGCGCAGAACCGTATGCAGCAACGTATGCTCGACCGCATCCTTCGCTCGGAGTGGCAGGGCAGGGAGCGCCTTCATTCGGGTGATGTGCTCAACAGGCTTGAGGGGGATGTGTCGCAAGTGGTAGGCTTCCTTACCGAGACTATTCCAAGTACCTTGAGCGTCCTGGCGCTTTTCCTCAGCGCCTTCTTCTATCTCTTCTCCATGGACAAGCTCTTGTCGGTAGTCATCGTCGTTATGATTCCCATCTTCCTGGCTTTCAGCAAGGTGTATATGGGCAAGATGCGATTCCTGACCCGTCAGGTGCGCGATACCGACAGTAAGGTTCAGAGTGTGCTGCAGGAAACCATCCAGCACCGCATGCTTATCAAGACCTTGGAGAGTAACAGTGTCATGGTGGAACGGTTGGAGAACACCCAGTGCGAGCTTCGCTCCAAAGTGGTGCGTAAGACCATATTCAGCGTGTTCAGCAACTTGGTTCTTAACTTTGGCTTCGCCTTGGGCTATCTGGTGGCATTCCTTTGGGCTGCCGTGCGCATGAGTGCAGGCTCGCTTACCTTTGGCGGTATGACAGCCTTTCTGCAGCTTGTCAACAAGATACAGGGTCCGGCACGCAACCTTGCCAAGCTGGTTCCTGCCTTTGTGGGGGTGTTTACTGCTGCCGAACGACTCATGGAGTTGGAGGAAAATCCATTGGAGGAACAGGGTGAGCCAATAGAGATAGACTCGCCTTGCGGCATTCGCCTTGAGGGAGTGAGTTATGCCTACAAGGCAGAGCAGTCTGAGGACGACTCAACTTCCGATGCCCGCAATGTCATTCATCAGCTCGATTTCGATTTCACACCAGGCAGCTGTACTGCTATCTTGGGTGAGACAGGTGCCGGCAAGACAACTCTTGTTCGCCTTATCCTGGCTCTGCTTCGTCCGCAGCAAGGTCAACTCTCTATATATAATAAGGTGAAGAGTCAGACGCTCACTCCGCTTCATCGATGCAACTTTGTTTATGTGCCTCAGGGCAACACGCTGATGAGCGGAACTATCCGCGACAATCTGCGGTTGGGTAAGCTCGATGCTACTGATGAGGAGATAGTGGAGGCTCTGCATAAGAGTTGCGCCGACTTTGTGATGGAGTTGCCTGCAGGCTTGGATACTCTTTGCAGCGAACAGGGAGGAGGACTGAGTGAAGGACAGGCACAGCGTATTGCCATAGCCCGCAGTCTGTTGCGCAATCGCAGCATCATGCTCTTCGATGAGGCTACGAGTGCCCTTGACCCAGAAACCGAGCGCCAGCTATTGCAGAACATCCTGTCTTCTCACGACAAGACCATTATCTTCATTACCCATCGTCCTGCTGTGGTCGACTATTGCGACCAGGTGCTCAGAATAGAGCGCACCAACAACAGTTGAGTATATTTCCTCTTCAAGAGTGAGGGTGACATAACCGAATGTCTTCTATGCTCAGTCCCGTGGCTTGGGAAATAATTTCCAAAGGAATGTTCTGTGAAAGCAGGTTGCGGGCTATTGCTTTTTTCTCTTCAGCTCTTCCCTCAGCTCTTCCCTCAGCTCTTCCTTCAGCTCTTCCTTCAGCTCTTCCCTCAGCTCTTCCCTCAGCCAATCCTTCTAATTTAGCATTGCCGAGTACGTCATTCTGAATCATGATGGCATTGATATGCTCGTCGTATGCGTGACGTTCTGCATCCGACATCTCGTAGTATTTTAGCTTCTCGCGAGCCTCTTGCAGACCTGGAGCTTTAGTGTCTGGAGAGATAACGCCATTCTTCAGATAGTTTACCCATTCTTCCAATGGTGATTTTGCCACTTTATTGAACTCGTTGACACGCACAAGGATATAGGTAGGGAAAATCTCAGAAGGTGATTTTCTTACGATATTGTTCTTTTCCTTGGCACTTATCACGAGCTGGTCTTTCGTGTGCAGACCTGTAAAATTGTTCTGTCCGATATAGATGTAGTCAGAACCTTTTCCGAGATCGAAGTACAAGATGCTGATAGAATATACCTTTTTCACCTCCTTATAGCTGTTGCCGAGGTTGATATGCTCAGTAATAGCTTTTGCTACTCCATAAAGAACTCGCTCTAAGTAGTACAGCTCACTTGTGTTTTGTATTTCCACAATGATAATTTCTCCCTTGCTGTTTCTGGCTTTTATATCCACGCGGTTGAACTTATCATCTTCTTTCTGCTGATTACTTTCACTTTCCAGTATTTCTATGATTTTTACTTCTTCATTCAGAAATACGGTAAGGAAT
>ERZ1504835.473-NODE-473-length-9302-cov-13.448037_pt1 | contig 9302 bp, 8 predicted proteins | sample MGYA00572106_ERZ1504835 | MGnify/ENA primary metagenome ERZ1504835 (study PRJEB39906, sample SAMEA3182106) | gut metagenome | biome: human; feature: gut; material: Stool; isolation source: human stools | place: Canada | collected 2013-02-26 ...
ATAACGCGGCACATTTCCGGCCACAGGTAGCGTTCATCCGCAAAGCCCCTTCGCTGCCCTGCGGTGGAGAAGGGCTGGCAGGGAAAGCCGCCGGATAGGACGGTAACGGTTTCAAGTCCTGTTTTTTCAAAAAACGCCTCCTTTGTAAAAGTCGTAATGTCCCGGAATCTCGGCACCTCCGGCCAGTGCTTTTCCAGAACGGAATAGGGATAGTCCGCCCACTCGCATTGGCAGACAGTGCGGAAGCCCGCCGCCTCCGCCGCCAGATCCAGCCCGCCGATGCCGGAAAACAGGCTCACATGGGTCAGCTCAGTCATAGTCGTCCTCGCAGGCATGATCTCCGCAGAGGGCGCAGCAGCGGCCACAGCCGATGCCGGCCTCCGCCGCATCCTCCGGGTCATAGGGCGTCAGATGCGCGCGCCGCAGCGTTGCCTCCAGAATGTCATAGCAGGTGACGACCTGATCCTCCGCAAAGCCCCACCTGCGGTACATCCTTCGGATGCTCGGATTCTCGCCGGAGAGATTCTTTTGCAGCCGCGCAAGCCGTTTTTCTGTTTTCACTTCTACAACACGGTTGCGGAGAAAGCTGTACTGTGCCAGCAGGTCAAAGAGATCGCCCACCAGCATACGGAAGGCGCCGCCGGAGATGATGTAGGCGGGATCGTGGGCGGTGGCGGCGCGCTGCTTTTCCCTGATTTTTGCGTCATGCTCTTTCAGTACGGCGGTCAGCGGCGTGAGCTCCACCGCTTTCAGCTCGGCAAGGTCCTTCCTGTCCCCAAACACCAGATAGCGGCCGGGGATACGCCAGGCGGCAAACTTTTCCTCCGCGATCTCTCCGTAGCGCTTTGCCGTCTCGGCCAGATTTTCCAGATCCTTCTCGTCCTTCGCCTTCTCCGCCAGGAAGGCGAGCTGATGGAGAAGTCCGTACAGATGCACCTCATCATTGATGTGGTTTTCATAGGTCTTGCTGTCGATCACATATTTCATATCTTGTCCCATCCTTTCCTTATCCGGTTTCCCCGCCATGGGAAACCTCGCTGGGCTTTGTCGTGAGAAGTCTGTATAGCTCGGTGGTCTTGGGAAACTCGTCCTTGAAGGGCAGGATCACATTTTGGAAGAACAGAAGGCCGCTGCCAGGGTCCGCGTTGGTCACATAGGCAAGCTGCTCTGCGGAGATGTTCAGCCGCTCCGTCATCAGCTTGCGGTCGCCTGCGGAGAGGTTCAGCAGGTAGATGAAATCGCTGTTTTCCAGAATGTTTTCGATCTCCGGGCTGTGCAGCAGGTCCTTGGGGTTCTGTGTCGCCCCGGTCGGGACGCCGCCCCACTTTCTGAAACGCTTCCAGATCTCGGCGCTGTACGCCGCCGTCTGCTCCTCCTTCAAGAGCAAATGGAACTCGTCCACGAAATACCAGGTGGCCCGTCCAATGGAGCGGTTCACCGTGACGGTGTTCCACACCGCGTCCTGGACAATGAGCATCCCCGGCTTTTTCAGGTTCTTGCCAAGCCCCTTGATGTCGAAGCAGACAAGGCGGTTGCGGATATCCACGGTGGTACGGTGGTTGAAGAAGTTGAGAGAGCCGTTTACATACAGGTCCAGCGCCTGGGCCACACGGTCCGCCTCCGGAATGCCCTGCGCCATGAGCGCGTCCAGCAGATCGCCCAGCACGGGCATATTCTCCGGCCGCGGGTCCGCGAAGTACGGCTGGTAGATCATCTGCACGGCCCGGTCAATGACGGTTTTCTCGATAGCCTCCAGCCCCGTCTTGCTGCCCATGATAAGCTCGCAGAAAGACAGCACGAAATCGCTTTTCAGCGCCAGCGGGTTTTCTTCCTCACTGTAATTGAGGTTGATATCCAGGGGATTCACATAGTCGCGGCTGTTGGGCGAAAGCCGGATCACCTGGCCGCCCAGCCGGTTCACCAGCGGGGAATATTCGTCCTCCGGGTCGCAGATGATGACATTATCCTTTGTGGTCAGCATGACATAGGTGATCTCCCGCTTACAGCTCATGGACTTGCCGCTGCCCGGCGTGCCGAACACCAGACCGTTGGGGCATCGGGACTGCTTGCGGTCTAAGAGGATCATGTTGCCGGACAGGGCGTTGAGCCCGTAATACATGGCGTCCCCGCCCATAAAGAGCTCCTGGGTCACGAAGGGCACGAACACCGCCAGTGCCGAAGTGGTGAGGCTCCGTTCGATCTTGATACGGTTGAGGCCCAGCGGCAGCGAGGACATCAGCCCATCCTCCTGCTGGAAGTCCAGCCGGGTCAGGATGCAGTTGTGGGTCTGGGCGACGCTGGCCGACTGCGATACGGCGATCTCCAGCTTTTGCTTCGTGGGCGCCAGATGCAGCATGAGGAAGGTCATATTGAACATTCTCTCGTTGCGGCTCTGTAAATCCTGCAAGAGATTTTTCGCCGCGCCGCCGTAGGTGGAGAGGTCGGAGGGGAGAATGTCCAGATCGTAGCCGCTGCGGGCGGCCTTCTTCTGCTCCTGGATCTTCATGGCGTCCAGATCGGTGATCTTGCGCTTGACCATCTTGATGGCCTCGTTCTGGTTGATGCCGCGCACGTGCATGGTGACGAGAAGGTTTCCCTCCACATCCATGAAGTCCGTGAGGATACGATCCTGGATCTCCGGGGCCAATATCTGCAGGAAGGACACCGCGCCGTACATTTCGCCCATGCGGAAGCGCCGCGTCTCCCCAAACTCGAAGGAAGAAGGCGCGATAAAATCCTTCACGGACAGGCCGGAGGGCGCCAGCCAGTCCCATTCAAAGGCGAAGGGCTCCCCTCTGGGATGGAGAAGGCCGTGCAGCAGCGCCAGCCGCTCCTTGCCGTCCAGCACCTTTGCCGCCGCGCCCATGACCTTGAAGCGGTTCAGGGTGTCCGCCTCGATGCGGGAAAACCTTGCCCGCGCCGCCTGGACGCTCTCCGCCTCGATGGTCAGCGTGACATACTTGCTTTTCACATAGCCGTTGCTGCCGCGCTCATACTGCGTTTGCAGGATGCCGGAGGCCTCGGCGCGGATCCCGTCCAGGTCGTCCCCCTGGGCCGCCATGCGGAACAGGTCCCCGCCGCCGGCCTTGTGGCTGCTGCTCAGGGTCATTTGCACGCCGATGGAGGGGTCATAGCCGTTATAGAAATCGCAGAGGCGTTCAAAGATATCCCGCTGATCGTCCGGCCCCGCCAGACGGTAGCTGACGTCGGCGTAGGCGATGGTTTTGGAAAAATGCCGGTCGTCCAGACGGCACAGGCCGTCCGGGTGCATATTGCGGAAGGGGAGGCTTGCCTGTACGGTGTGGTTCTTGCCGTCCCCCTTGGCCTGCCGGATGACGGTCTCGATCTGCTTTCGCTCCTGCCGGGTGAGTCTGCGTCGGCCCTTGCCTCTTTTCCCAGCGCCGGAGGCGATCCGCCCCACCGTCCGCTCCAGCTCCGCCTGCTTTTCCAAAGCGGAATAGGCGTTATTTGTCTGATAGACACGCTTTTTCGGACGGATGAATTTGCACTGGATCAGATTGCCCAGCAGTGCCTCCGGGGTCTGCCCGTTCTTCTCATACAGGGCGAACAGGAAAAAGGGCAGCATCACAAGGATCATGCACAGCGCCGCCGGCGTCGTGCCCATGCTGCCCTTGCTCAAAAAGAAAAGCGGCACTCCAATAAGCGCCGCCGATCCGAAACACACAAGCTGCCGCTTCGTCAGGCCGAACAGCATCTTGCTCTTGATTTTTGTCAGGTCCTTCGGGACCGTTACGTATGCCAATGGTTCACATCCTTTCCGCAAGCCGGATATCGCTTGCAACTTCATTTCCCCACACATCCCAGCCGGGCGGTGAGGCTCTTGCGAACAGCTCAATACGGGGCACATCCCCCATGAGGGCTTCGATCCGTCGCCGCGCCTCCTCCGGCTTCTGGCTGTGCCGCTCCACGTGGGAGAGGATGACCTGCTTCACATCCCGCGCCGCCCGCTTCGGGCGTCCGCGGGTCGCCAGCAGGCAGATCTCCGCGTTGGCCCGCGTCCAGTAGCCCATGCCGGTGAACAGGCCGTCCGACTTCCGGTTCTGCTTGATCCAGACGAAGGCCACGGTCTTGAAGGTGAAGCCCCAGGCGTCCATGACGCCCCAGGCCTCCCGCAGCATGGGGAAGGTGATCCAGAGGAACAGGGCGCAGTCCTTGTCCGCCAGCTCCCCCACCGGCAGGGCCTTGATGGCCGCTATGTCCATGGTGGGGTAATGGCTCTCGGCGCTGCGCCCCGCGCCCTTCTTGCTCCAGACCTTATAGGCCCAGGGCGGATCCGCGTAGATGACCTTGTATTTTTTCATGGCCGCCTCCCGTCAATGCGCCCCGAACAGGCTCTTTGCGAGGCTGCCGGTGCGGAACAGCGTGTAGCACAGCAGCACCGTATAGCCCAGACACTCCCAGATGGCTACGGTGATATCGTCCCCCACGGCGATATTCTGCACCAGCACCGCGTAGATGCCGACGCAGACCATGATAAGAAACGCCTGAAAGCCCAGGGCCAGCAGGGACTTCAAATAGTTCTGCCCCGTCTGGCCCCACTCACGGTTGGCCATCGTGGCAAAGGGGATCGGCCCCACGGATACGGTCAAATACACCTCGATCATTCTTCCGTAGATCACAAGGAAGATGGCGATGGTGAGGATATGGGAGCAGAGGCCCACAAAAATGCTCTGAAACCACAGGCCCAGCAAAGAACCGATGCTCCAGTCCGCCAGGGTCGTTTCCAAATTGCCGACCACGCCGGAAATGTCGATCCCCGCGTCAGAGATGATGACGCCGGCGCTCTGATTGACCACGCTCTGCGCCATATCGAATACCGCCATGACGATGTTCCAAGTGTTAGTGACGATGAGCACCGCGCAGAAGGTCTTGAAGATCCACTTCCAGAAAAGCCAGGTGTCAAAATCGTGGAGATTATTCTTTTCCACGATGAGCTGGATCAGCTCATAGCACATGACGAAGGTGAGGATGATGCCGGCGATGGGGACGATGACCGTTTCAGAGAGGCCGCGGATCATGTTGAAGATGCCGCCGTTCCAGCCGGCCGGCGTCATGCCCACCTCGCCGGCGATCTCGCCCACCTTCGTATTCACGGTGTCAAAGGTCCCGGAGAGGTTGGAGATGATGCCGTCGATCAGCAGCTCCTTGAACCACTCCTGGATCATTTCAATTATCACGGGTGGTCACACCTCCTTTCGGGGGCTCCCGCCGTGAAACGGGAGCCTCCGGGTGGGATGGTCCTGCCGCCGCTCAGCCAAGCAGGCCGGACAGCAGAGGGATCAGGGTCACGCCGATCAGGGCGACGCCGCCGCCCGCGACAAGCTGCTTGACGCCCTGGCTTTTGGCCGCGGGGTTATCCTGGCCGTAGCCTTCCAGAAGGTTGATGCCGCCCCACACGCAAAGGCCGCCGCCCAGGGCGATGACCAGGGTCTGTAATACGTCGATGGCACTGTTGAAGAACTCCATAAATCATATTTCCTTTCGTTTTGTAGAATTGTTGTCGGGTTCGTCTGTCAGGTCTTTTGCGCTCAATTCGTACATATCGAAAGGCTCGTCCGGCTTCACGATGGCCGGTCTGCGCTTCATGTACCGTTCTACGTCAAAGACGTTCTTCTTGTCGGCGTCGGACAGATATTTGTAGCGGGGGTGCTTCGCCAGGTCGTACTTGTCGCTGAAAAACGGGCGCACGCCCCGAAGCTGCAAAATACACTTGCCGCCGTCCATGACCGCAATCTCGTCCTGGGTCATCAACTCCTTTCCCAATTTCTGATAGCTGAGGCCGTGAGAGGTCTGCGCGCCGCGATTTTCAGACTGGCTCAGGCTGTCGATGGTCTCCTTGCCCAGCAGCTCCGAAATCTCTTTCAGCGTTCCTTTCTCCTTGCCTCCCAAAAACAAGGTGCTGTCGCAGTTGCCGACGATGGTATCCGCCGCGTCCTTGTAGATGGTCTTTAACTGGCTTTGCGACTGCAAAATAATAGAAGCCGATATCTCACGGCTTCGGATGGTGGCGATCAGCTTATCAAAGTTTGGTATCTGGCCGATATTGGCAAACTCGTCCAAAAGGCACCGCACATGGACAGGCAGCCGCCCGTTATAGAGATCGTCCGCCTTGTCGCAGAGCAGGTTGAAAAGCTGGCTTTGCAGCATGGCGATGACGAAATTGAAGGTGGTATCGGTATCGCTCATAATGAGGAACAGCGCCGTTTTCCGGTCGCCCATCGTGTCAAGCTCCAATTCGTCCTCCGTCATAATGTCCCGCAGCTCCTTGATATCGAAGGGAGACAGGCGGGCGCCGCAGCTCACCAAAATACTTTTGAGAGTTTTGCCGGCCGCCATTTTGAACTTGACATATTGCTTGACGGCGAAGTGCTCCGGCTGTGCCTGCGCCAGCTCGTCAAAGAGGATATCCACGGGGCTTTTATAGGTCTCGTCGTCCTCTCTGGCCTCGCAGGCGTTGATAAGCTCCAGCAGGGTGATGAAGTTTTTTTCCTCCGGCTCCGCCTCATACCAGATATAGCCGATCAGGGCGCAGTATAAAAGGCGCTCGGCCTTGATCCAAAAATCCTCGGAGGATTTTTCACCGTCGCCCTTCGTGTTGGCGATGATGACATTGACCAGCTTGAGGATATCCTTCTCCGAGCGCACATAGGCCAGCGGGTTATATTTCATGCTCTTGGAAAAGTTGATGGTGTTCAGGACCTTGATGCGGTATGGCTCATAGACGACCTTGCCGTGCTTATCCCGCACCGGCTTTCCGTTCTCGTCCCGCTTCGGCCCGCCGTGCGCCAGGAGTTTTCCCGTCTCCCGAAGGAGCTGTCCTTTGGGATCAGTGACCACATAGGAGCTGTGCATTTGGAGCAGGGACGGCTTGACAAAGAACCTTGTCTTGCCGCTGCCGGAGCCGCCGATGACGAGGATATTTTTGTTTCTCGCATACTTTGGCTGCTTCGGCCGGCTGGTCATGGTGAGGCCTTCTGTCCGGGTCAGGGGGATGTTCCAATCGGGAACAGGGTCTATGTAGGGAGCTATATCCGCCGCCGTGCCCCATCTCGCGCTGCCGTACTCAACACCACGGCGATATTTCTTCGCGTTTTTTGCTTTCAGATACACCGCCAGCCGGACAAGCGCCGCCCCGGCCACGCCCAGCAGTAGATCCAGAGGATGCAGGCTGAGCCAGAGGGAGGCAAAGGCCTCGGTGAAGCCCTGGGCGATACGAAGCAGCTTTTCCGAAGCGTCAAGCCCCGGCGCCAGCCGCACCGCCTGACAGAGCTTGTCAAAGAGCCAGACGAACAGCAGATACGGAAGGTTCGGCAGCAGGACCTTTTTCAGCTTTCCCGTCATCGTTCCAGCCCCCGGTCCCTGTTTTTGACCTTCTCGCCCCGCTCCAGCTCCTGCCGCTTCGCCTGCTCCTTGGCCTTGGTCAGCCGCCTGCGGATGGATGGCTTTTTCTCCTTCGCCAGATTCTTTGCGGAGAACTCGCGGAAGGCCGCCGTCACCGCGTCGGCGTCCCTGCCCTTAAAGAACACCAGGTACCGGGGGATCTTCCCGGTGGTATCTTTTTTCAGAGCAAAGTCAATGCCGTACTTTTTTGCCGTAGCGGAGAACGCCTTGATATTCTGGTCTGTGATCTCGATATTGGACACGCCGGCCCCATGCTTCATAAGCTGCCGGATGGTCTGCTTTCCGTGATGGAGCTGGGGATTCGTCTTGTGCTTTTCCATATCCGCCAGCACCTTCTTCATGGCCTGCTGCAAAAGCTGGGCGGTCATTTTACCGGTCTGCACACAAAGCGCAAGGGTTTTCTGCGTGATTTCTTCCTGCAAGGCGCTCACCTCCGATCTCCGCTGCCGTACAGGTCATGGCTGACAAGGGATGTGTAGTAGCTGTCCATCGTGACCGGCGCGTTATACAGCGCCGCCAGCAGATATTTCTTGATATTGCGGACATAGGTGGTGTTCTCCCGCATCCGTTCCAGCACATACTCGATGTGGGAGCTGTCGATCTTCAAGAACCGGGACTTCACCACCTCGGCGGGGTAGTCGTCCCCGGCGATACGGATCATCTCCCGGTTGGAGCAGACGGTATCCACCATGAGCTCCACCAGCTCGTCCAGACGGTCCCTATCCAGCTTTTCATCCTGGGTGAGGATATCGTAGTCGATATTCTCCAAAATGATCTCCCGGTAGCTCTCGCGCTCCCGCATCCTGTCCTGTCCGATCCTGCTTTTTTCTCTGGGGGTAGGGGGACTTGATGGGATAGGACTTGATCCTTGCGTAATTGATAATTCTTTATTTTGTTCTTTAGTATTTAATTGGGCGGGGTTCTCCTGAATAGGGGCATCCAACATTGGCTTCACCTGTATTGGATTTTCCCGTATAGGTTTTTCCCGGATAGGCGCGGGCGTCTGTGCCGGCTCCTTCGGCTGCTCCAGGATGGTGTACTCGATGGAGCCAAGCTGCCCGTTCTCGTTGCGGACGCGCGCCCGAACGAGATAGCCATGTGCTTCCAACTCCCGGATCCCGCCGCTGATGCTGTCGATGCCGTCCTTGCAGATGCGGGCAAGCCCCTTCATGGTGTAGTCCCAGTCCTCCGGCAGCGACAGCATGAGGGACAGCAGGCCCTTCGCTTTCAGGGACAGCGACCTGTCCCGCAGGTGGTAGTTGGACATGACCGTGTAATCTTTGGTCTTTTCGATGCGGAAAACTGCCATATCCGGCGCCTCCTTTCTCTGGTTTTGAAAAGTGTTGATTTTGGCGCAAAAAGCCCCTGTCCTGCCTCCCGGACGCTTCCCATGGGAAAACACCCACGCCGCCCTTCAAGCGGCGCTCTGAGAGGAAAAAACAGAGGTTTTCGCACCCTAATTGATACATTTTTCGGGTGGGTATAGGCACGGATATGAAAAAACGCCATAGGGCGGCTGCCTATGGCGTGGGGACAGGAAAAGGGCGCTGATTTTCACATCAGCGCCCTTCGTGCCTGTCAGTATGAGATTTTTTGACTTCGTACCGTGTTCCCTGCCTTTGAAAACATTGATTTTACTGACTTTTTCATGTTTTCTTATTAGGAGGCGGGGAAAGGATGCCCGCTTTTTTTTCCTCAATTCCCGGTCTCCAGAGAGATCTGATTGAACATGGTCAGGATATCGTCCATAGAGGTGGCCCGCTTTTCCGCTCCGGCCCGGTCCAGCACCACCCGGCCCCGGTTCATCATCAGGATCCGGTCTCCATACTCCACCGCGTAGCGGAGGTTATGGGTGACCATCATGGCCGTTAAATGCTTTT
>ERZ1504835.483-NODE-483-length-9207-cov-3.536495_pt1 | contig 9207 bp, 9 predicted proteins | sample MGYA00572106_ERZ1504835 | MGnify/ENA primary metagenome ERZ1504835 (study PRJEB39906, sample SAMEA3182106) | gut metagenome | biome: human; feature: gut; material: Stool; isolation source: human stools | place: Canada | collected 2013-02-26 ...
CGATGTGAAAGCATCCGTGGGTTCGAATCCCACTCTCTCCGCCAGTAAGTTCATACCTGCGGAAGTACCCAAGTGGCCGAAGGGGCTCCCCTGCTAAGGGAGTAGGCCGTCAAAAGCGGCGCGAGGGTTCAAATCCCTCCTTCCGCGCCAAAAGGGAGCCATCCTCTGGATGGCTCCCTTTTTCCGCTTGTTCCGTTTCGGCAGGCGGAGACAACAACATTTGAAGGAGATTTTTTTGAAGAGTATCAAATCGCTACCGGAGCGTGTGGCCTGATCGGGAGGTCTGGCAAATCTACACACACGCCATTCCTCCCGCGAGATCGTGACCACATCTTCAGGAGGAAACAGCATGAACCGCGAAAACAAGCGCAAAACCTTTGAGAAGGGCTACTACAAGACCCACGCATGCCGCGACGCCTTCACCTGCAAGGTCTGCGGCAGGCTCTGTACACCGGAAAACGCAGGGAGCCAGCACCGCAACCACTGCCCAAACTGCCTCAGCAGTCTGCATGTGGACGTGGAGCCGGGGGACAGAGCGTCCGACTGCGGCGGTATCATGGAGCCGGTGGCTGTATGGGTGCGCAGGGACGGTGAGTGGGCCGTCATCCACCGGTGCAGACGCTGCGGCGCGCTGCACTCCAACCGCACGGCAGCAGATGACAACCCCATGAAGCTCATGAGCATCGCCATGCGGCCCCTATGCCAGCCGCCGTTCCCACTGGAGCGCATCCGCGAGATGACTGCCCTGATGGGCGGCGACGGGAGCATGGAGCAGGAATAGGGGCATAAGAAAAGGACCCCGCAGGATACGGTGTCCAATACCGGCATGGAGCCGGCCCTGAACAGTGACGTCTGAAACGTCCCGCCGCAAGGGGCCTATCTCAATGGACCACAGGGCGCGGCGGATGACAATGCACGGGGTGCGCCGCGCGGCAGAAAATGGAGAACGCAGAGGCTCAGCGCTGGGCCTCTGCGTTCTTATAGAAGGAGCGACAGCCCCGGTGCGGGCGCGGGAAGCGCCAACAGTGACGGTAATGCATACGACCCTCTGTGCAAAGTATATCGATTTGTGCAGCGCGTGTCAACTGCGGCGGCGGGAAGGCGGCATGACCGTGACGAGACAGTTTGGCAACAAGGGTACGGCACACGGGAGCTTTGCTCAATATAAGCAAAAGAGAGTACTACCTTGAAGGAAGATAACGCTTTCGCGTCCCCTGCCTTTACGCCCGAAGCGACCAAGCCTGTACTCTCTTTTGACAGTATCACTGTACCATAGGGGAGGACGGGTGTCAACCGCGGCGACGGGAGCATGGAGCAGGAGCAGGGGACGAAGCCTGCTTGAAAAGAAAAGATACCGCCTCGGGGGAGGCGGTATCTTTTTTACAGCGCAGGTAGTTTTATATCACAGGTGGTACTTCTGCTGGTATTCCTCATAGTAGCGGGCGAAGGAGTGGGACTTCATGGCGCGGACGCTGCTGAGGTACTCGTGGGTATCGAAGGAGTCGGACTCCAGCTCTATGATGGCCACGGCGATGTTGGAGCAGTGGTCGGCCACGCGCTCGTAGTTGGTCAGGAGGTCGTTGAACACAAAGCCCTGGTCCAGGGTACAGGTACCGGACTGGAGACGGTCCACATGGTGGGACTTCATCTCATCGCACAGACCGTCGATGATCTCCTCCAGCGGCTCCACGCGGGCGGCCTGCTGGATGTCGTTGGCCACGAAGGCGGCAATGGAGATGGACAGGATCTCACGCAGGGCGGACTCCATGATCTCCAGCTCCCGCAGGGCGGCGGGGGAGAACACCATGTTCTTGTCGTGTATCTCCTTGGCCGTTTCAGAGATGTTCAGGGCATGGTCGGAGATGCGCTCGAAGTCGGAAATGGTGTGGAGGAACTTGCTGACCTCCTCGCTCTGGGCACTGGAGAGGGAGCGGCTGGTGATCTTCATGAGATAGGTGCCCAGCTTGTCCTCGTAGCGGTCGATAAGGGACTCTGTTTCGCTGATAGCATGGAAGCCCTTTTCGGAGAAATCGGTGCGCAGAGCCATGGCGTCCAGCAGGTTGCCGGCGGCGCGCTCGGCCATGGAGTTGGTGACGAGACGGCTCTGCTCGATAGACAGGGCGGGGTGCTGGAGGAAGCGCTCCTCCAGGCGGTCCATGTCCTGATCCTCGGCCTGGGCGCCGTTGTCGGGAAAGAGAAAGACCACCAGCTTTTCCATCAGGCCGATGAGGGGCAGCAGCGCTATCACGGTGGCCAGACGGAACAGCGTGTTCAGAAAGGCGATGCTGACGGAGGTCATGATCCTGGTCAGGAAGGGGAAGCGGAAGATGGCGTTGAGGGTGTAGAACACCAGGGACCAGATGACCACGCCAAGTACGTCGATGAGCAGGTAGACGAAGGCGGTGCGCTTGCCGTTGAGGTTGGCACCCAAGGCCGACAGCAGCACCGGTACCGCCGCGCCGATGGCCACGCCCATAATGATGGGGAAGGCGATCTCAAAGGTGATGGCGCCGGTGATGGACAGGGCCTGGAGGATGCCCACGGCGGCAGAGGCGCTTTGCAGGATGCTGGTGAAGGCGATGCCTACCAGAATACCCAGCAGGGGGTTGGAGAACGAGGTCAGGATGCGGATGAAGGACTCGCTCTCCCGCAGAGGGGAGACGGCGCCGGACATGGCGGACATGCCGTACATCAGAACGGCGAAGCCCAGCAGGATCTCGCCCACGTGGCGGTGGGAGGTCTTGGCGGAGAACATGCGGAGGATGATGCCCACCACGGCCACGATGCCGGTGAGCACCTCCGTGCTCAGCAGCTGCACCAGGCCGCTGCCGCCGGAGATGGAGGACAGGCACAGGATCCAGCCGGTGATGCTGGTGCCCAGAATGGCGCCCATGATGACGCCGATGGCCTGACGCACCTTCATCATGCCGGAGTTGACGAAGCCCACCACCATGACGGAGGTAGCGGAGGAGGACTGTATCACGGCGGTGACGCCGGTGCCCAGCAGAACACCCTTCAGCGGCGTGCTGCTGAGACGGTAGAGCACCAGTTCCAATTTGCTGCCGGCCACCTTCTTCAGACCCTCGCCCATCAGAGACATGCCGAACAGGAACAGGGCGATACCGCCCAGCAGCGATATGACATCCGAAATGCCCATATGCGCACACCCTCCCATTATCTATCGTAATGACTACTATCAGTATACAGGACGAGGACGGATTTGTCGACAGGCATTTCCGAAAAGCCGGTAAAATTTTGCGGGGTCTTTTGCGCGGGTCTTTGACGTTCTTGCCAAAGCGGGGAAAAGCGGGTATAATAAGGGACAATATCTGGAAAAAGGGGAGCGCCGCGCTATGCTGAAACACTGTCTCATCGTCTTTCTGGTATCTATGGTGCCCGTTATCGAGCTGCGGGGCGCCATCCCCTACGGTGTGGGGTTTGGGCTGCCGCTGTGGCTGACATACTGCGTCGCCATCGCGGGGAACATGCTGCCGGTGCCGGTCATCTACTTCTTTGCGCGGCGGGTGCTTGTGTGGGGCAGCGGCAAGCCGGTCATCGGGAAGCTCTTCGCGTTCTTTCTGGAAAAGGGAGAAAGGGCCGGACAGAAGCTGCAGAAAAAGGCGGGGCGCGGGCTGTACTGGGCGCTGCTGCTGTTCGTGGGCATCCCACTGCCGGGCACTGGCGCGTGGACCGGTACGCTGGCGGCCAGCCTTCTGGATATGGACTTCAAGAAGAGCGTGCTGGCCTGCGTGGGCGGCGTACTGCTGGCGGGGATCATCATGGGGGTGCTGAGCCAGCTGGGCGTGGAGGTGTTCCGCGCCGCGGCATGAGAAAGACCGAAAAAGAGCGCGTACACTGCGGGTGTACGCGCTCTTTTTGTGCGATGGTCAAGCCTGATAGCGGGGCTGCTTGTCCTGGTAGATGTCCTGCATCTCCTGATCGATCTCGCTGATGGCATCGGAGCACAGGCGCAGGCGGGTGGCGTCCTCGTCGGTGAACTGGCGGTCCGACTTGTAGCGCAGTTCGTGCTCCAGACTGGCCCACATGTCCATGGCGATGGTACGCAGCTGGATCTCCACCGGCAGGACCATGGTGCCCTCGGAGATGACGATGGGAACATTCACCACCAGATGGAGGCTGCGGTAGCCGGAGGGCTTGGGGTTCTTGATGTAATCCACCTCGCGGATGACCTTGAAGGCATCGAACCGTGTCAGCAGGGAGCGGAGGTAGTAGATATCATCCAGATAGTTACAGATGACGCGGATGCCGGCCAGATCCTGTATGTGGGCGTAGATGTTGTCGATGGTGATCTCGTAGCCCCGGCGCTTCAGCTTATCCACGATACTGTCCAGCGACTTGATGCGGTACTCGATGTGGTGGATGGGGGAGTGGTCGTACATGCAGGCGAACTCCTCGTCCAGTATCTCCATCTGGGTGACGGCTACCTTCAGCGCGCTGCGGTACAGATGGGTCACGCGAACCATACCGGCGGCCAGCGCCTGCTGCTCCGGCGGCAGGCTTCCGGCCACGGGGATGTCGCGGAGCCGGATGCTGCCGCTCTTTTCGATCATCATGGGCGATGCCCTCCTTTTATCTCATACCAGCATTGTAACAGGAAAGTATGTCCTGCCGATGAACAAAACCGATCTTTTTTTCCATTATATACGACAGATGCGGAGAAATGCAAGAGACGGGTTGTATAAATTGCGCAAAAAGCGCCGGCAGCAGAGCTGCCGGCGACTGCGTATGCACTTACAGGAGGACGCGGGCTTTGCCGCAGCGGGAGAGCACCGCGTCGGCGATGCGCTGGGCGGCCTGTCCGTCGAAGCTGCGGCGTTGGGTCTCTACCATCCGGCGGCACCGGTCATCGTCGGCCAGCAGGGACAGGGCGCTGTCGGCGATGGCATCGGTATCGCAGGAGGCGGCCCAGCCGTGGGCGGAAAAGAACGCCTGGTTGCGGGTCTCGCAGCCGCCCACCAGATCCGCCAGCAGCATGGGGACGCCCTTGCAGGCGGCCTCGGTGATGCTGATGCCGCCGGGCTTGGACACCAGCAGGTCGGCGCTGTCCATATACTGGGCCACGCGGGAGGTGAAGCCCACGGCCTGTACCCGCAGCAGGGAGCGCATCTGGATGGCGTAGAGCATCTGGCGGTTGCTGCCGCACAGGACGGTGGCGAAGTCGCCCTCCGGCAGCAGCTCGTCCAGCTGGCGGGCCAGGGCAGACATGGGGCCGCAGCCGATGCTGCCGCTCATCAGCCGGGTGGCAGTGCGGTCCGTCGGGGCGGCGAACACCGAGCGGGTGGGAATGCCGGCGGGCAGCAGCGTATCCGCCGCGATGCCGCAGTGGATAAACTCCTCCGCCAGCTCCGCATGGGGGATGACGCAGATGTCCGGCGTGCAGCTGCCCACGGTGGGGGAACAGGTGTAGTCCGTGGCCACAAAGCAGAAGGGCATGGGTGCGCCGCCGTTTTGCCGCAGCATGGTCATCATCAGGGCGGGGATCACGTGGACGCAGACCACGGCGTCGAACCGCTCCGCCTGCAGGTAGCGGGCCAGGCGGCGGGCACCCCGGGACAGGTAGGTCTCCACGGGGTTGTGCCTGGGAGCGGGGCGGCCGTCCTCCTCCTCGGCGGACATGTAGCCCGCCTTATAGAGCTGGGGGTAGTGCCGGTAAAACCGCGTGTGCCAGCGGGAGACGAATTTGGATGCCTTCCGGGAGACGAAGGACAGGCCGTCCAGCACGCGGCTGTCCGCGCCCCGCTGGCGGAACGCCTCCGTTAGGGCGGCGGCCACCGCGTTGTGGCCGCCGCCGGTATTACAGGTCAGTATCAGAATGTTCATGGGTTCCTTTCCGCTGCTCTCGCCGTTGCAGCAGGGCGTGCAGCCGCATGAGCCGCGGCCTGTTGTAGCGTTGAATGAGGATGAAGGGCAGATTGGCCAGCAGAAACCAGATCAGCCAGAGGACCACGCCGCCCCAGCCGGGCCAGAGCCACAGGGCGCCGAGGCCCAGCAGGATGGAGGCGGTGTGTACCACCTCGGCCACGCAGGTTTCCTGTACCAGCAGCTCCACCTGGGACGCGGTGACGGCGGCGGGGTCCACCTCTTTTTTCACCATATCCGGCAGGAAGCGGCTCATGTCCGGTACCAGCTTCTTCCAGCGCTCGATGCCGATGCGCGTATAGAGCTTGCCCTGTTTCTCCCATTTGTAACACCGGTAGGGGAACCGGCCGCCGTCAAACCAGCGGCGGGGCAGGGCCTGTCCCAGCGGGTGAGCCAGGGCGGCCAGCACCAGCAGGTAGGCCACGGCGATCCAGAAGCCTCTCATGCGTCCCTCCCCGTGCTGCAGGCACGCTCCAGCATGCGGCGCAGCGTGCCCTCCAGCAGGACGCCGGTGCGCTCGCCCAGCTGCTCGGCATCGTCCTTCATGCCGAAGCGCAGCCAGCGGGAGATCATGCCCAGCAGGGAACTGGTGAAAAACAGCGCCACCGCCCGCAGGTCCGCCTCCGACACCGAAAGGCCGGCGGCGGTGCGGCGTACCAGCGATTCGGTGCAGGTGTAGGTCACGTCGTAGATGTGGTCCTCCAGCAGGTCCCGCTGGCTGGAGTGGAACAGGTGGTACACCGTGCGGCGGTGGGTGCGGAAGAAGGACGTCACCTCACGGGTGATCTCTATCCAGTTCAGGTCCTCCTGATTGTCGGTGATGAGCTGCTGGGCGCGGACCTCCATGAGCTCCCGTATCAGGGCGTAGACATCGCAGTAGTAATAGTAGAACGTGTTGCGGTTGATGCCGCAGTGGTCAGCGATGTCCACCACGGAGATCTTGTCCAGCGGACGCTGTTCCAACAGCTCCAGAAAGCCGTCCATAATGCGTTTTTTGGTGGTCTGTGCCATGGCAGCCTCCTTGTATCGTTTTCTAAGACAATACCTGTTTCCGGCAGATTTTGCAATCCGCCTGCTTTGGACAATTTTCGTCGTCTGTCTGAATTTCAGGCAGGAGGGAGGGGGGTTACAGGTCCAGCTTCAGGTCGCCGTCCTTGATCCAGCCCCATTTGCGCAGAGGTATGGCGATGAGCCACGTCAGCACAGCGGGCAGGACGAAGGAGATCAGTACCAGACCCAGCCAGTCCGTGCCGGTGATGGCGGCCTTAGCGCCGGAGGCCACATCGTTGACCCAGCCGGTGTAGACGCCGATCTGCCCCACCAGACCGCAGGTACCCATGCCGCTGGACACCGGCGCACCGTTCATCTCCATGCGGAAGATGCAGGTGGCGATGGGGCCGGTGATGGCGGAGGCCAGCGTGGGCGGGATCCATATCCGGGGGTTGCGGACGATGTTGCCCATTTGCAGCATACTGGTGCCGATGCCCTGCGCCGCCAGACCGCCCCAGCGGTTTTCGCGGAAGCTCATAACGGCAAAGCCGACCATCTGGGCGCAGCAGCCCGCCACGGCAGCGCCGCCGGCCAGTCCCGTCAGTCCCAATGCCGCGCAGATGGCGGCGGACGAGATGGGCAGCGTCAGCGCCACGCCGATGACCACCGAAACGATGATGCCCATGAAGAAGGGCTGCAGCTCCGTGGCCCACATGATGGCCTGCCCCACAGCGGAGGCCGCCGTGCCTACGGGGGCGGCGATCAGCGCCGCAAGGCCGATACCGGCCAGCACGGTGACGATGGGCGTCACCAGAATGTCGATCTTGGTCTCCTTGCTGACGGCCTTGCCTACCTCCGCAGCGAACAGCGCCACGAACAGCACGGCCAGCGGGCCGCCTGCGCCGCCCATATAGTTGGCGGCAAAGCCCACGGGGATCAGGGAGAACAGCACCAGCGGCGGCGCCTTCAGCGCACCGGCGATGGCCACGGCCATGCCGGGGCCTACCATGGCCGAGCACAGGCCGCCGATGGTATAGCTCACCGCACCGTCACCCTTGCCCAGCGTGACGATGACGGCGTTGAGGAAGCCGATGTGGAACTGCTGGCCGATGGTGTTGAGGATGGTGCCTACCAGCAGCGTGCAGAAAAGGCCCTGTGCCATGGCGCCCATGGCGTCGATGAAGTAACGCTTTGCGGAGAATATGATGTCTTTGCGGCGCAGGAATGCCTTGATTTTTTTCATTTGGTTCCACCTCATACATGTCAATGGCCCGACGGCGCGGGCTGTTATTCGTCATTATACAGGGCGGCACCGGCGTTTGTCAATGTGCCTCTCAGCCAGCGGAACACCGGTGCGGCATCGGCGGCATCGGGACGGCGGAGGCCGAAGCTCTGGCGCTCCGGATGCCACTGGACGCCCAGGACCGGACGCTGCGGGGCGTACAGACCCTCGGCGATGCCGTCGGCGCTCCACTGGCACAGGCGGAGCCCGTCGCCCAGGCGGGCCACAGCCTGGTGGTGATTGCTGTTGACGGTGGGGCAGGAGCCCAACAGCGACGCCAGTGGGCCTTCGGCGCAGGTGGGGTGGAGCATATCGCCGGAGGGCTGCTGATGACCGGCGATGCGGTCATGCAGCGTGCCGCCGCGGAACACGTTAAGGGCCTGCATGCCGCGGCAGATGCCTAAGATGGGGCGATGGGCGTCCCAGAACACATGGAGGAGGAAGGACTCCTCCGGCGGCAGGGAGCCATGGATGTCCCCGCCGCCGGGGAGCAGCAGGGCCTCGCAGCCCAGGGCGGCCGTGAGGCTGCGGCTTACCACAGGGCGCAGACCCGCAGCGGTCAGAGCGGCGCGGTAGTTGGCGTAGTCCTCCGGCGCACCGCAGAGGAATACGGCAGGGGCAGGATTTTCCATGGATGACACCTCCTGTTCCAGAAAATGAGGGGGTGGGGGAAAATATGCCGGAAAGGGTGTTGCGCCGCGGCGGAAAGTGTGGTATGATAGCTCAGTTCTGTGCGGCGGTATTGAAGTGGTCATAACGGAGCTGACTCGAAATTTCGGCGGGATCTGGGAATTTCGTCCCCCCGCTTCTCCTTGATATTCCTCAACACAGAAAATCTCAAAATCGAATATTTTTTGCCGTCTCTCCTGTTTTCTCTCCAACGAATTTTTGAGCAAATTTCTGGAAAGAAAACCGGACGAAAATAGACACGGAGAGTTGTCCGAGTGGTCGAAGGTGCAGCACTCGAAATGCTGTAGACCGAAAGGTCTCTAGGGTTCGAATCCCTAACTCTCCGCCACAAAAAGCCTGTAAACAAGCCCGTTTACAGGCTTTTT